>ENA-OPRT01000177-OPRT01000177.1-human-gut-metagenome-genome-assembly--contig:-NODE-177-length-40063-cov-16.063287_pt1 | contig 40063 bp, 25 predicted proteins | sample MGYA00241895_ERZ501884 | MGnify/ENA primary metagenome ERZ501884 (study PRJEB25962, sample SAMEA2042225) | human gut metagenome | biome: human gut; feature: human-associated habitat; material: faeces...
TGGCACTACGATTTCAAAAAAATAATATCCCAGATACCGGAGAGCTGCTTTTTTCTTCCGGTAAAAACTAGCCCGGCTCAGCCCCAGTTCAAGCATAATTTCCATATCTGTCATTTTTCTGTGCCTGCAGAAGCAGCCATAAAGCACATCATAATATTCGGTTCCAAAATTCGGGGTGAAATATTTTACCAATGTCATTGCCCGGTTAACCATATCGCATAGTCCATAGATTAGAATGATATTATTTACTTCTTTTTTCAGTTTTCCTAAATTCATGCGGTAATCGTAAGCATCCATATACTGAAGGGCATAAGCCATATTCTCATTGATCTTTTCCTGACACTCCTGCTCTAATTCATCCAGAACCATCTGATTTTCCAAAATTAAATCCTGATAATTGTTCATCAGTGCTTTGATCTTTTCATAATACAAATCCATTCTCTCTTCTGTATGTCGTGCTGCATTTAATGTAATTTCCTTAAACGATCTAATCGCATAATCTCTCTCTGTCATTATCAAAATCTCCTTTTCGTATTGAATCGTCTTTCTCTGACGTTCTACACTCCCATCCCTGTGATTTTGACGGAAGCTCAATAAGAATAATTCTTGAGCAGAGCCACATCTGCATGGACAATATAGTAGGTATATTGTTTCATGGACATAGATGTAATGCCCTTATATGTCAATCTGAAAAGAGCAAAAGGGAAAGGTCAGCTCTTTTGCAGATCCTATTTTCTTTCTTAAATCTTTACGCACTCTTGCGCTCCATAAACCACTTATCAAATTCATAATATAAATGGCATTCCTTACCATCTACCATTACAGTATACATAATTCCTGTACCACCCGCTTTCCGGCTGGCACAACGTTCTTTCGATTTTACTTTATCAATTAAATATTTAGTTCCATCTTCCCAAATAAATTCTATTGGCATCATTGCGCCTTCTGTGCTGAATTTTACAATGACTTCTACATAAACTTTGTTATCATTCAAAGCACTTACCTCCCATTGAAATATCCAACTGGATGAACGGTGTGGGATCCCTGTGCATCCAGGCTGGATAATATTTTATCCTGATACATAAATGCTCTCTGGACACTGTGATATCCAAACCGTCGCCTGATATCATCTACTGCCCTGTCTAACTTCTCCTGTTTTTCCCGGCGCTGCTCATTCATAAATAAATCTAACTGCACCGGAACCTGCCCCATAACCAGATCATCTGCACGGATTCCAAGACTTCTGATTGGACGAGGCCAATGATAGTTCTCTCTAAAAAGCCGGTATGCTGCACTCATTATCTCATTTGTAATGTCTGTCGGCTCCTGCAACTTTCTCTGCCTGGTGAAATGAAATAACCCATTATCACGAATCGAAATTGACACTACATTACATTTAAAACCATGTTTCCGTAGTCTGGCTGCGACACTTTCTGCTAATGCCATCAGAATAATCTGTACATCCTGATCATTTTCCAGATCCCTGGGTGTCGTTGTACTGTTGCCAATAGACTTTATCGGTGCCTGATATCCTTCTACTGAAACTGGCGAATCATCCCAGCCATTCGCAAATGAATAAATGACAAGTCCCATTTTCCCAAGCTGCAGTTCCAGAAAATCTGGATCTGTTCTTGCCAGTTCTCCGATTGTGCGAATACCATATTTCTGTAAAGTTCTATTCGTTGATCTTCCCACGTATAGAAGATCTGACACTGGAAGTTTCCAAATCAAATCCTGATAATTCGCTTTATTAAATTCGGTTATTGCATCCGGTTTCTTATAATCGCTTCCTAGCTTAGCAAAAATTTTATTCCATGAGATTCCAATGCTTACAGTAATTCCCAATTCTTTTTTTACTCGTCTGCTTATCTCTTCCGCAATCATTCTTCCGTTACCTTTCAGTGAAGAACTTCCAGTAACATCAAGCCACGCTTCGTCGCAGCCATATGGTTCAATCTGATTCGTATACTCTGAATAGATTTCACGGAGCATAAATGAAAACTTCAAGTACAAATCCATTCTGGGTGGTACAAATATTAGATCTGGGCATACCTGTTTTGCCTGCCACAATGCCATGCCCGTCTTAACCCCGCTTCTCTTCGCAATATAATTCGCCGTCAATACAATTCCATGCCTCGCTTCAGGATCTCCTCCTACAGCTAATGGCTTACCAGCATATTCTGGATGATAAAGCATTTCCACACTAGCATAAAAACAATTGGCATCACTGTGCAATATTACTCTTTCCACATTTTCACCTTTCCTTTTTAGAACGTGTGTTCTTTTTCTATATAGGCATTATATATCGCTTTTAAATCTTTGTAAAGTAGCAAATATGTCATTTTTATAGATTTTAACGCTATTATTGTTGATTTTTTATCTGTTATGGGTTATAGTATATATAGGGAATAAATACCTGCATATGGAGGTGTATGATGATAAAGAAAGATTTTGGATCCATTGTCGCTAACAAAAGAAAAGAACGCAGACTGTCTCAACCACAACTGGCAGCTCTCCTGTGTGAAAGAGGATTAGATGTAAAAGCTCACTCCATCAGTAAATGGGAGAAAAATGTAAACCTGCCAAATATTTTACAGTTTTTTGCCCTCTGTGAGATTCTTGAGATTTCCGATATAAACAGAACATTCCAGATTGGAACGGATGAGAAACTTTTCTCCAAATTAAATGACGAAGGACAAGCCAAAGCTCTTGACTACATGAACCTATTAGTGAAAAGCGGAGAATACGTCCGAGAAGAACCAATCATTTACCAGTTTCCACGAAGAACTCTCAGCTTATATGATCTCCCTGTTTCAGCTGGAACAGGACAATTACTTGATTCCGACCGTTTTTCTGAAATTGAAGTTGGTGATGAAGTATCTTCCAGTGCTGACTTCGGTGTCCGGGTATGTGGTGACAGTATGGAGCCTCTCTATCTGGATGGACAGATCATCTGGATTCATAAACAAGAAACTCTTGAAGAAGGAGAAATCGGTGTCTTCTTCCTTGATGGTGATGCTTATGTAAAGAAATATCATCAATCCGATTCCGGTATTCAGCTTATTTCTCTAAATAAAAAATATGCCCCTATCCAAGTCACTTCCGGATCCACCTTAAAAACTTTTGGAAAAGTAGTTGGCTAATTTTAAAAGGCTGATGCATGAACAGTTCACTTCTGCCATGCACCAGCCTTCTATTTTTTTATTTCTTCGTACCAAAAAATTTCTTCCACAGGTTTTTCAAAAAATTCTGCAATATCATATAACAACTGATATGTAGGATTTTTAAATTTATTTCTCTCCAGTCTACTTATATTGTCCTTACAATTTCCAACCATCTCAGCAAGTTCTGATTGTGTAAATCCTGCTTCCGTGCGAAGTTCCTTTATGCTTGTCCTGAGTTCTTTCATTGGCAAAAATTTCCATATGTTTCTGCACCATATGAGTGAAACCAGATAAGGACAAAACTTCAAAACACACTGTTTAGTGACAGCGGAACGGATTTTGAAGTAAAAATCTTTATTTGGAGGATGACACAATGGAGAAATTCATCACAGACGAAAGGACAGGCTTGCAGTATGAGCTAGTCGGGGACTACTATCTGATTGCCGGAGAGGACGAGCCGGAGGGCAGACCAATCGGCATATGGGGACAGCGGCATTTGCGGTATCTGAAACAGCACCGCAAGATACTCTATTCCGAACTGCTGATAAGCGGAAATCTGAACGATTACCTTGCCGACCTAAACGAGCAGGCAGAGGATATGTTCTCTCGACTGGTAAAACAACTTGCCGAAAAGGAGGGTGTAACGGAATCACTCAAAGCGGAAAACCAAATGCTGTGGGTGCAAAAGATGAACAACGTCCGCAACACCGCTATGGAGGTTGTTTCAAACGATTTAATTTACGCATAACGAATATTTACCGAAAGGCTGCTGTCAAGCGACAGCGGCTTTTCTTTTTCGGGAAGTAATCAAGAAGTCATAAAGTTCCGTGAGTAATGGAAGAAGGCAGCGTTTACGAAAATGTCACAATTCAGCGCAGAAAAGCCTCCAATACCACTTGCTTTTCTGCTCTTGATATGATATTATTAGTATGTATACTATAATGTTTATAGGGGGGTGATATATTTGCGAAGAGACAGCAGTGATACAAGGAGGAAAATACTGACCGTGTGCGTCCGTCTCTTTCTGGAACAGGGGTATAAAAACACCACTGTCAGTCAGATTGTGGACGAGGCAGGTGTGGCAAGGGGAAGCTATTTGAATCTGTTTCCTACCAAGGACAGAATTTTGCTGGAATTGACCGAAACGATGTTCGGCGGACAGTTCGGCGTGGCAAGAAGCATTGCAGACAGCAAGCTGCCGCCGGTTTATGCCTATGCGGTGGAAACGGCGATTCAACTGACACTGACTGAACTGAATGAGAACCTGCGAGAAATCTACATTGAAGCCTATTCCCTGCCCGACACGTCGGAATATATTTACCTGCATACCACAGCAGAGCTGAAGCAGATTTTTGGTGAAAATTTTCCCGATGATACCGAGAGCGACTTTTATGAGATGGAAATTGGCACGGCGGGATTGATGCGCAGCTATATGGCGAGAAAATGTGATATTCATTTTCCGTTGGAACGCAAGCTCAGTCGCTTTTTGACGGCAGCAATGAGAGTATATCGTGTGCCAGAGGAAGAACAGGCAAAGGTGCTTGCCTTTATTCAATCACTGGATATTGAAGCAATTGCTACAGAGGTTATGTATAAGCTGTTTGCAATGCTGGAAATGAAATACGATTTTAAGCTGTCAAAGGACAGCAAAGGAAAGGAGAGGAAACTATATGAATAAGAAAATTTTGAGCGTTGTGCTCATACTGTGCGTGATGCTGGCTGTTATGCCTATGACGGCATATGCGGAGGATAGGGCGCTTTGTACTAAATGCAAACAGGTACAAACAGTAAGGATGACTTCTCAATACGCAGATGGTAAATGGCACCTATTCCATGTTACATGCACGGTGTGTAATAATGAATGGTCTTACGGAATGTCACACGAATGGAGCGGAACGGCGACTTGCACAAGCGGAAGGACATGCACGGTTTGCGGCGGATCTTCCGAACCGCTTGGGCACGACTGGGGCACTTGGACGCAGAACAGCGATGAAAAGACCCACACCCGAATCTGTAAGCGTGACACCAGCCATACGGAAACCGAGAATTGCCACGGCGGCACGGCGACCTGTACCGCCAAGGCTGTCTGCACGGTCTGCGGCGGCGAATACGGCGAGGTTGACATGACGAACCACACCGATACCACCCAGTGGATTCAGACCGAGACGACGCATACGCAGAAATATAAGTGCTGCGGTGTGATCGTTGTCCCCGAGGAAAATCATGAATGGAAGGACGGCGTCTGCACCGAGTGTGACTATGAGTGTGTGCATCAGTACAACTGGCAAAGCGAAAACGGAATGTATTGGCAGCATTGCACGATCTGCGGATTTGACACCAATAAAAAGGCAATTCCGACCATTCCCATAAATGGCGCTGACAAGGTTTGCAGAACGCAGGATTACAAATTCAGCTTTGCTTTGCCGGAGGGTGCTACCGACGCAGCCTACGGATACGAGTTTATCGGTCTGGGCGATGGTCCTCTTACGCCAACCGTTGAGGATAATCTGTACAGCGGAATTTTAAAGGCGACCATATATCCGGCGGAAGAAAACAGCTTTAAGCTGATCGTGAGTGCAAAGACCGCTGACGGCTTTGAGTTCTCTGCCGAAAAGACCGTAGCCATTCAGAACGAACATTCTGGCGGCACGGCAACCTGCACCGAACAGGCAACCTGTGAGATTTGCGGTGAGAAGTACGGCGATCTGAAGCCGCACAGCTATTCAGCTGATTGGGTAATGGATGAGACGAGCCATTGGCACGAGTGTACCGAATGCGGAGCAAAAACAGATGAAGCCGAACACATCGATGCAGATAAGGATCACAAGTGCGACATTTGCGAAAAGGTTTTGAGTGAGTGTGCAGATAACGATAAGGATCACAAGTGCGACATCTGCGGCAAGACACTCAGTGAACACTCCGGCGGTACGGCAACCTGCAAGGACAAGGCAAAGTGCGAGGTCTGCGGCGAAAGCTACGGCGAGCCCGATGCTGATAACCATACCGACTTGCAGCACTTCCCGGCAGTGGCAGCCACCAAAACCTCAGAGGGCAATATCGAATACTGGTACTGCTCCGGCTGTGGCAAATATTACAAGGATGCCAAAGCAACACAGGAAATTACCAAGGCAGACACCGTCACAGCCAAGCTGCCGGAGGAGAAACCGACTTCTCCCAAAACCGGCGACACAAGCAATCTCACACTGTGGATCGCCCTGCTGCTTGCCAGCGGCGGCGTAGGAACCATCACAACCGTTGTCAGCAGGAAGAAAAAGCGCAGCGTAAAGTAAAATCAAATATTTAACCCAAGGGCGGCTGTCGGAAACAGCAGCCGCTTTTCCTGGCTTTCCTGTAACAGTATGTCAAAATCGCTTGGCGAACAAGCGTTCTATATGGTATAATTTATCTGCTCTCATTGGAGAGCCACAACTGAATATCTGAATGAAACTCAGGGCAGCCGCCGAAAGAGATTGCGGCTGCGCCGTTCCAGTGCAGTGTCTGCCTGCGGGACGGAAAAAGCAGACATTGAAGGTTTCTGAATTTCAGAGCCGGTACATAGTTTCATCAAAGATATGGCGAGAGATTTTCTCCCGCTGATTTGATGTGCTGTGTACCGGCTCTTTTTGTCGTTGCGGAAAGTTTACAAAATTCACTTCGTTCAAATAACAGAAAAATTCCCAATTGATTAGTAGGTGGACAAAGAGCCGACCCGACAATTGAATGACCGTCCGAATGGGATATGACCTTGCGACGATATGAGCGAGGCGACGCCGTGGTGAGATTCCGGGGCAGGCACAGAAAAACGACATTCGGAGAAAACGGCAAAATATTTGAGAAAACAGTTCCGTTTTACACCCGCTTTTTCTCCTATTTGTGAGGTAAACAGTTTTACTGTCAAGACCACTGTTTTTTGTGGATTTCCTTTCACAAGACCGCCGAATGATCTCTGTATCGTTTACAGCGTTTCTGTTGAAAAATCCGCAATTTCTGCCACTCTTGAACGAGACTTTTTCCTGCAAAAACGGCCTACTTAAAAAAGCTGAGTGAAAAGAGGTGAAATTCAAAATGATTACAGGCATCCAGAAGAAGGACAAGCTGACCGAGATATGGTTTGATGAAACTGGCAACGCCGTGACCGTCCGTACTTTCAACACCGACCTCAAAAATCGACTGACGGCATATGTGGCAAACTATCCGGCACTTTGCCGACTGACCGACGATGACGAGTGCGGCTGTCTGACCTTCGAGATTGACAGAAAGCGTTTCTCGATTCGCCTGACTGCCCCCTACTTCGAGGAGCGGCGCAGCAAGGCAAAGGAAACGATAAACGCCCTTAACCGGCGAGGAAGGAGGACACAATGAAACGACCATTGACTAAAGGCGAACGGATCGTAGCCGAGATGTGCGGCGACCTGCCGATTGACGGCTATCCCGTGCTGACAGAAGCCCATCCTTTTCTTCGGAAGGTAATCGCCTATATGGAAAACCGAATCGACTGGCTCGGCACAGTGACCGATCTGCTTGCGGCAGTTGGGGACAATTATACGCCGCCCAACACCGCCGCCAAGCTGCTGCGGAAATATGATTACAATCTGCTCTACAAGCAGCATCATATTGATGTCACCTTTACCCGCACCAACCGCAAGCGGCTCATTAACCTGCGAAAACAGTGACAGCATTTTTCTTTTCAATGTGACGGTTTTGTGACAGCAACCGCCGCAGGAGAAGTGACAGTAGCGTGACGGTATTTTCAAAAGGCAGGAGTAATTCTAAAAGAGAATGATATATCCCCAAGGACGATTTCCCGACAGACAATCATGAGAAAATCTCACCACAATAAATGAAAACTGGATACTAGCTATACGTTATGTAGTGGTATACTTAAGGTGCCGAATAAGATCGGAAGGGGATTGGTGCTTACAAGCCCGTCCGACAGACTGATTTTCAGCTCCTTAGGTGTACCACTTTTTGTTTCCATCGGGTTTTGATGAGGACGCAGGACAGCCAACAATTAAGCAAGGAGCTGCATCGGCTTATGCGAAGGAGGTTTGCTTTATGGAAGTATTGTATAAGCGGTGTTGTGGGATTGACATTCATAAAAATATGATGGTAGCCTGTATTTTTACGAGTGTCAGAAAAAAAGAAATCCGTCAGTTTTCAACAATGACGGAAGATATTCTCCAATTAGTTTCGTGGCTGAAAGAAACAGATTGTGAGATGGCTGCCATGGAAAGTACGGGCTCTTATTGGAAACCTGTATATAACATATTTGAAGAAGAACAGATACCGATCATGGTTGTGAATGCGCAGCATATCAAAGGAGTTCCCGGACGTAAGACGGATGTAAAAGATGCAGAGTGGATTGCCGATCTGGTACGCCATGGATTAGTAAAGGCAAGTTACATACCAAATAGGGATCAAAGAGAACTGCGAGAAATAACCCGTTACCGCCAGGAGGTAATTGAAGAACGTGCTCGTGAATTAAATCGAATTCAGGCTGTTTTAGAAGGCTGCAATGTTAAATTGAGCAGTGTAATTACCGATATCAGCGGAAAAAGCGGTATGGCAATTTTAAAGGCAATTGTATCTGGAGAAACAGATCCGGTTGTTTTAAGTGAACTTGCCGAAGGAAGAGCCAGAGATAAAATTCCAGAAATGCAGAAATCCCTACAAGGACGGATATCTGAACATCAGCAAAAAATGTTGAAACATCAACTTGGGCATATTGAAAGCCTGACCGCTTTAATTATGGATTTAGATGCAGATATTAAAAAAAAACAGAATCCATAAACTGGGCAATCGAAGCTTTGGATGATATGCCTGGGATTGGAAGAAAAAGTGCAGAACGAATTTTAGCGGAAACTGGTGTGGAAATGGAGCACTTTCAAAATGAATCCCGTTTCAGCTCATGGGCGGGGCTTGTGCCTGAGTGTAAGGAAAGCGCCGGAAAAAAGATGAGTACACGAATACGGAAAGGAAATAAATATTTGAAAGCAACGCTGGTGGAATGTGCTCGTGCTGGAATACGAAACAAGCAAAGTTATCTCTACTCCCGTTATCAAAGAATTGCCGCGCGCAGAGGTGGGAAAAGGGCTTTAATTGCAGTAGCCCATACCATGTTAATCGCGATCTATCATATACTAAAAGAGAAAGTTCCTTATCATGACCTTGGAGCGGACTACTACTCCGTTATCAATCAAGAAAAGATAATCAATAGGAATATTCGTACATTAGAAAAGTTAGGGGTAAATGTAATGATTCAGCCGAAATGAATCTCTTTAACTGTATAATTAAGAATCGAGTAGGAGGCGGTGACTAACCGCCGTCCTCTCACACCACCGTGCGTACCGTTCGGTACACGGCGGTTTCAATAGTTGACGTGCACAGACTGATAGGCTGTGGCTAAATCATAAAAGCCACTGTTTATCAGTCTTTCTTTTGTCATGGCTTTCTTGACTGTCGTCAGATTGGCACAATACCAGTGTCCCCTTCGACAGTTTGCCGCCATGTTCGCATAGTATTCATGGATTCCCATTTTTATAAGATTTCTCTTCTTTGTTCTGGGCAATTTCCATTGTTTCCATATACACATGCGTATTCTGTGATAAAGCCATCCATTGATGTCATCTATATTGTTCTTCATGCTTGCAATTCCGTAATAGTTGAGCCATCCTCTTGCATACACTTTGATTTTCTCAAGGCTTGGCTTGATTGACTGACATCGTTTACGGGAAGATAACTCCTTCAGTCTAGACTTGAACTTCTTCCATGACTTCGGATGAACTCTGACATAAATACCTTTTCCGTTCCTTCCCAATGCAAAGCCAAGGAATTTAAAATTTCGGATTGCAAACACGCTGACAGTACGGCTCTTTTCTCGGTTGACTGTAAGTTTCAGCCTCTCCTCAAGATATTTTGTACTGCTTTCCAGGAGTCTCTCTGATGATCGCTTGCTCTTTGCAAGAAGCACGATGTCATCTGCATATCTTATGCATGGAACGCCTCTTTTCAGGAATTCCTGGTCGAACTCATTGAGGTAGATGTTTGCCAGCAATGGTGATAGATTTCCTCCTTGTGGTGAGCCTTCCTCTGTATCGATGACCACTCCATTTTCCATTACACCGCTTTTCAAATAGCGCTTTATCAACTGTACTACACGTTCATCTTTTACATTCTTTCGGAGAAGATTGATGAGAATTTCGTGATTAAGAGTATCGAAGTACTTTGACAAGTCAAGGACTACAGCAAATGTATAGCCTTGTTCTGCATACCCCTTAACCTTAAGTATTGCATCTTTTGCACTTCTGTTCGGACGATAGCCATAGCTACCCTCTGCAAACAGCGGTTCGTAGATTGGCACTAACGGTTGGGTTATTGCCTGTTGAAGTGTACGGTCTATCACTGTTGGTATGCCAAGCTTTCGCACACCACCATCTGGTTTGGGAATCTCAACTCGTCTTACTGGGGACGGAGTATACTTTCCACGATAAATGCGGTCGGTTATCTCTCGTTGATGTTCCTTTAGATATGGAAGAGCCTCCTCAATGGTCATGCCATCAATTCCTGGCGCTCCCTTGTTTGCCTTAACTCTCTTATACGCTCTGTTAAAGTTGTCTTTATACAGTATCGCTTCCAAAAGTCTCGGCTGTGCACTGTCTCTTTCTTTCCATATCCGATTGAATGACCTAGACGCTTTCACATACCCTTCATGTTCCGCATTATCTCTTTGCGAACAGCCATTGTTTTCAATGTTTTCTGCCATAGACGGTCATTCCTCCTTTCTCGGTCATACTCAAGACTCCTACTGATTCGGTCCTTCACCTCTCGGCTACTATGACTTCTGCTGACTTCTGTGCGTTCAGCATTGCTTTATGCAATGGTTACCTCTTTCAAGGCGTACCACACAGACCTCCCTAGGTACCACACGTTTCTTCCTCTCCATCTATCTGTCTCATTTATCATGCATGATTCCGTGTAGTTATTGGGCTTCGACTTGTTTAGCAGTCTTACCCTCATGCATAACCTCGTATGAGATTTCTATTCGTCAGACCGGAGATTTGCCCGTGAGTTAGTATGTTCCTCACATCCAGCTTCCTTTAGATTCCACCTCACGATGGACACCCTTGCCTTCGGCTATATCCTTCCCACTACCGGGCAGATTTGGGACTTTAACCCGTTGGAAACGTGCGCCGCTAGGCGCACGAAGAAAATAAGCCCGCCAAAAGGCGAGCTTATTTAGAATGCTTGTTTATAGGTTATCGCTGAACTACGTTTTCAGGACAGCCCATTATTTCCATGTTTAATAACATCCTGCATCAATCTCGCATAACGTGTCATAATGAGCTGATCATTATCGTCATATCGATCATTACGATTACAGAAATTATGTGACTCATCAATAACAACAAGATCATATAATCCCCAATCAAACTTTTTAAGGTCTTGTCCAGAACGAGACATCTTCATATCAGTACCTCATGTTGTAAAATATCCTGTTTCCTATTGCTTCCCATTATACCTTACACATAGCGACTTGTCATAAATAATTTTTAAAATATCGAAAGTATCTTGCTATTCTTACAAAAATAGTCTGTTATCTTTTCAGAGCATTTTTGTATTTAATACCTGAGAGCTAAGAATAGCAGGGACAGGCAGTGTATATACACTGCCGGGCATTCGCCTCAAAAGCGGGACCCTCCCCACTTTTGGAATCTTCGCTTCGCTCGATTTTATGAAAACATAAAGGAGATTTTTATATGGCAAACAGAAAAAGAGATGTACAGATACTGCTCTGGGTTACTCCGGAGGAAAAGAAGATGATCCGCAAGAGGATGATTCTATCCAAGACCTCTAATATGAGTGTCTATCTCCGTAAGATGGCAATTGATGGCATGATTGTCAATACAGATACCACCTATTTGAAAGCAATGTATCAGGAAATGCACAAGATTGGTGTGAACATCAACCAGCTTACCAAAGTTGCAAACACCGTAGGTACTGCCACACCGCAAGATATAGAAGAGCTGAAAGAGATGGTAAAAAAAATATGGCTTACATTAAGATCTTTCCAATCAAATCTACAGTAAAAAAAGCTGTAGCCTATATCACGAATCCAGATAAGACGGATGAACAGAAACTCGTCTCTTCGTTTGGCTGTTCTCCGGAAACTGCGGATCTGGAATTTGCCATGACAGCAGAAATGGGAAAAAATAATGTCATGGAAAAGGGGAATAACCTTGCCTGGCACATGATCATCTCCTATCATCCCAATGACCTCACCGATCCCAAACTTGCCCATGAGGTCAGCACCAAAATCGCAGATTCTGTTCTGAAGGGAAAATATGAATATGTGCTTACTACGCATACAGATAAAAAACATATTCACAGCCACTTGATTTTTAATGCCACCAGCTTTACAGATTATCATAAATATGTTTCCAACAAGCGCACCTACCACAAACTCTGCCAGATCAGTAACCGCATCTGCAAAGAACATGGGCTGTCTACTTCTATGCCAACTTCTGAAGCCGGACGTTCCTATAAAGAAGATATGGAATATAAGCGAGGTCAGAGCTGGAAAGCAAAACTAAAATATCAGATTGACCGTACCATCTGGACATCTGTGACTTACGATGAATTTCTTTTGAAGATGAAAGAAGCCGGTTATGAAACTCGTCAGGGAAAGTACCTGGCGTTCCGTGCGCCAGGAGCTGTCAACTTTATCAATGTGAAGACACTGGGAACCTATTATGCAGATGATCATTTACTGGTTCGTCTTGAAAAAAATCGTTGCAAGGCTCGCACTCCTCAGAAAAAAAATAACCGTGTCCGGCTTTTCGTTGAAATGACCACTTACCTGTCCGATCATAATAAAGCAGGATTTGAACACTGGGCAAAGTTGAATAATCTGAAAGAAGCTGCCCGGACCTTCAACTATCTATCTGAACATAATCTACTGAATTATGAAGATTTTAAAAATCATGTAGCTGATTCCGCTGATGCAATTCAAGCTACAGAATCCAAAATACAGTCTCTGAATAAACAGCTGGATGCACAACGGCTGCTCCAAAAACGCTGTGATGTTTACCGCCATTGCAGAACTGTTTTACTTGCTGAAAAAGATGCTCCTGATAAAAAAGCATATCAGAAACAACATCAGGCAGAGTACCAGCTGCATGATACTACCCTTCAGGAATTATCTGATCTTGGGATAAAGAAACTGCCCTCACAAGGGAAATTGCAGAAGCAGCTTCAGCAACTGGAAACAGAACTGGCAGCTACCCAGAAAGAACTCACGCAGCTTCAGGCTGATCAGCGAACCCTGCATATTGTACAAAGCAACTTTTCTTCCATGCTCCAGGATGCTGATATTCTTTCAGAATTATCCTCTGAAAATCCGGAGCAATCCATTTAAGCAAAAAAAACAAGAGGATACCCGTACTCGATTTTCTCAAGTTTGGTATCCTCTCATCTATTTTAGCTTTTGTTCCTTAAGTCAGCTCAACCCCTTTCTGTGGATTATCTTTTCCCGACTTCTGACCAAGTTTTTCTTTGTTCTCTTTCAGACGATCATGGATGGATTTCTTTTTTTCTCCTGCTGATCTATCAGAGCTTTTTACAGTAACGGCTTCTGACTGTACCTCTTTATGATTAGCCGCTGACTCTTTCTCATTTACTTCTGTAGCTATATCAGGAGATTTTTCCACCAGTCCACAATATTCATACAGGTAAGGTAAGATGTGTTCCTGGACATCTCGCTGATCTTCGATTCCTTTCATATGTTCAATGATATTGCCCTCACCGGTACCCAGCATGATCTTTCCTGTTACCTTGTGAATCTCTGAATCTATAGAACAAAGCACCATATATCCAACCGAATACAAGTCATCCCATTTATCACTTGCCTGATTTTCCTTCAAAAAAGTCTGATCCAATGCTCCCAGTTTTTCGTTTGCTTCTTTAAACGGCAAATACTTTCCAGTTTCCATTTCTCTGTATTCGCTAAATACAATTTTTACCATTGGCTCTAAATCCTTTTTTTCAGGAATGGAATAATCGTTGATTCTCTGCAAAAGAACCTGTGCCTTTGTATTTAATTCATCACTTTCATCCATCACATCCTTTAAAAATCCGGCATATTCTTTTTTCCCACGTCCTGCGTACAGATCATATTCTATTTCTTTGACTAGTGTTTCCTTATCATCAACGTTATCCCGGAACTCATAAGTATCAAAGTCTTCTGCCAAGTCTACCAGCGCATAAGCGATTGCTTCCGCTGTCATATGCTCCGGATAAATATCCTGCTTTTCCTGTGCTGTCATAAAATATTTAAAGTCCGGGAACCGCTCTCTAAGCTCCTGTATTGCTTCCAGAACCAATGGATGCTCACGATAATATGAAATTGAATCAATGTTATCCGCATAAATCGTATGCCCTTTTATTAAAGTCATCGGACCATCCAGATAATCTGGAAGGGATGAATCGTGTAACTCAAATCCCATTCCATTTCCCATATAGCTTAATCTCGGATCTGCCAAGATCTGCTTATATCTGTCCGTGACCTGTTCAACGGTAAGCCCGTCAAAATAATTTCCCATAGACGGAAACTCCTCACATACAGCTGCAAAGAATGTGATAGTTGCTCCCGTTTTCTGCTGATAGCTCTCTGCTGCTTTTCTGATTCCTTCTCTCCGCTCTTTCTCTCCAAATCCGTTGTTCAACACATTATCAACCATATTATAATTCTGCTCCTCCAGTTCTTCCACTTTTGTCAGTGGCTTATATTCTTCTTTTTGCGGTATTTCTGATTCCTTCTCCGGCAAAACTTTTTCAAGATTAATGAACTGATCCAATTCTTTAAAACTGATACTGTCAACAAAATATGCCGTCAGATTTCCTTCGTCATTTACAACGATAATATCTCCCACTGACATAGAATGCCCGGTAAAATCTCTTGGCCTGTCGATATTGAATCGCTCATACAGCCCGTCCAGTGAATCACTTGGAAGCATTTCTGCGCTGTAAACAAGATTATAATCTTCTTTATGAATCGTAATATTATGATCCATGATGTAGTTCATATTCATAAAAGCATACGTCTCTGCAAAAGAGCCTTCCTTAAACTGGTAAATGCCATAGCGATGCTCATTTCCAAGTAACAGCCTTGCTTCTTTTAATGACTGCAACTGCGGATGATTCTCCATCTCAGTTTCCAAATCCTGTAATAATGTCTGCTCATATACTGACAGCTGAAAATGATCAGCCCCTCTCTCAATTTCCATCCGTTCGCTTGCCGCTATCAGCTGTGAAAATGGTGTAATGAGATAAATCGTTGCACCTGCATCATAATATTTTAAAGCAGTACCTTTATCAATCACTGTCATAGGATCATGCAATGGCTCAATATCTTCTGTATAAACTGGTTCATCTTCTTCCAAAGCATCCCATACTCTTTTTTCGACACCGAAAAGCCCTTCATGCTCCTGAATCATTTCTCTACTGGCGTACTCGCTCTTTGTTCCATCTGTTTGAAGGCAATAGATTTTCAGTCCTCGCATGTGCAAATCCAATGCTGCTTCTTTGCTAAGCGGATACATATCGTCAGCCAGATATCCATATCCATGCAACGCACTCATCGTTACTTCGGAATCCGGATAAATCTCTATTTCCTTTCTGGCATCATCCATAAGCTGTACAATTCGTTCCTGATCTGATTGGTCATTTGCCCCAGCAATACTCCATATCAGATTACGGACTTTCAACTCATCCCCCACCATCTGAGCATACTCATAGATCTGATTGATCTGTTCTTGTGAAAATCCTTTTTCGCTGAAGCCTGCCAGATCAATCTGCTTTTGAGTCAGATCCTGCATTTCATTTTCTTCTCTTGTATTATAATTTCTTAATGCCATTTGTATTTCCTCCATATCAAAAGAACCGGCAGTTTTCTTCCACCGGTTCCAGTTATTTTCTCTATTGTCAACTACGATCAATATCATTTCCCTTTGCTGGTTTATCATGATCATGTTCCTGTTGACCGTTTTGTTTTATTGCATTCAGTTTATCGTGAATGCTCTGCTTTCCGCTGTTCTCAGGCTCTTCGGAACTTCCTTGCTCGTCCATATTTAAGAGTGCATTTAACTCTGACAGACGTTCCATCATCTGATTCAGCTCCTTCTCTTTTGGAAATGGCTTTACCACTTCCTGTTTTGCATTTTCCAGCTGTTCTTTTACTGTTTCTAGTTTCTGCTCCGCATCTGCCAGTTTCTTCGGATAACTTTCCAATAAATTGTTAATACGGGCAATGTTTCCAAGTGGATCTGAACCTAATGGAAGCGAAGATACTGCTGTGTGTTTCACTGAAAGAATAAATTCTTTATTCCAGCTGTCGAAACGTGCCATCATATGGAAGCCTTGATAATTTCCCACGTCCTTTGCCTCATTTACAGACTGAATCTGCTTACAGACAGCCAGCAATGCCGCACCTGCTTCTTTCTTTTCTGTAAATATTTTTCCACCAATTTCCATCTCAAATGCCTCCGGATCTGTGATCTTATGTGCTTCATAATGTGCAATGTCTTCCCGATATCCCTCGATAATCTCCGTCAGCTTCGCTATCTTCTGTGGAAGATTTCTGGAAATATCCGCTTCCATGCGGTACACGTTATTCAGGTGGTTTGCTTTCAGCAGTTTCAGTTTTGCCACTTCCACATCCAGTGACATTTTTTCTTTTACAGCTGGATTCCCGGTTGCAAGTGCTTTTACCTCAGCATAAGAAAGTGCCGCTTCATCCACATCCTCGCAGCTTCTGACTGGTGCTTTACTGGTCATGATCTGAGAAATGAACTTCTGCTTATTCTCAATCAACTGCCACATGTAGCTGTCAAATGTTGATTCTGTTACATACCGAAAAATCTTTACCTTCTTGTTATGGTTTCCCTGACGAATGATACGGCCTTCTCGCTGCTCCAGATCTGATGGCTTCCACCCAACATCCAAATGATGAAGTGCAATCAGGCGATCCTGTACATTGGTACCGGCCCCCATCTTTGCTGTGGAACCTAATAAAAAACGAACCTGCCCAGCTTTTACTTTGCTAAACAGCTCCGCTTTTTTTGTCTCTGTATTGGCATCATGGATAAATGCAATTTCTTTTTCTGGAACACCTTTCTCCAACAGCTTCTGCTTCAGATCGTCATACACATTAAATGTCCCATCCCCCTTTGGTGTGCTGAGATCGCAGAAAATCAACTGGGCTGATTTCTGACTGGCTGTTTCCTGCCAGATCTGAAAACTCTTTTCAGCACAGATAGTTACTTTGCTTTCTGGATTATCCGGTAAAAGATCACTCACCAGACGCTGATCCAGTGCTAGCTTACGTCCGTCATTTGTGATCTTCAGCATATTGTCAACCGATGGATCTACAAATCCATTTCTAACCTTTTCTGCACGCTCTGCAAGGCTTTTCACAATATCCCTCTGGTAATCTGACGGTTTCAACACAACCGTTTCATATTCTGCTTCCGGTACAGGAAGCTTCAGCTGATCGGCTGTCTTAATATCCGCAATCTCTTTAAACATGCTCATCAGCTCCGGGATATTATAGAATCTGGAAAATCTGGACTTCGCCCGGTATCCGCTTCCTTCCGGTGATAATTCAATACTGGTAATCACTTCACCAAATGTAGAAGCCCATGCATCAAATAATCCAAGCCCCATGTTCTGCAGCTTGTTATACTGCAGGTATCTCTGCATCACATAAAGCTCCGTCATACTGTTGCTGATCGGTGTACCCGTAGCAAAGGTAATGCCTTTGCCACCGGTAATCTCATCCAGGTACTGACACTTATTGAACATATCCGCAGACTTCTGTGCCTCATTCTGTGCGATACCAGCAACGTTCCGCATTTTTGTATAAAGAAAAGCATTCTTATAGCTATGTGCTTCATCTACATATAGATGGTCAACTCCCAGCTCTTCAAATGTAATAACCCTGTCTTTTCTATCTTTCTGATTCAGCTTTTCCAACCGGACTTCCAGAGATTTTCGTGTCTTCTCAATCTGTTTTACGGTATAACGCCCACCATCCTCTTCATTTGCACTTTGAATCGCTATCTCCAGTTCATCTATCTGCCTGCGTAGCATCATTTCCTGACGTTCATCTGAAATAGGGATTCTCTCAAACTGAGAATGTCCGATAATCACAGCATCGTAATTTCCCATTGCAATCCTAGCGCAGAATTTTTTCCGGTTTGCCGGTTCAAAATCCTTTTTGGTTGCAACCAGAATATTTGCTCCGGGATACAGCTGTAAAAACTCCGCTCCCCACTGCTCGGTAAGATGATTTGGTACTACAAAAAGGCTCTTTTGTGCCAGCCCCAATCGCTTACTCTCCATTGCTGCAGCCACCATTTCATAAGTCTTTCCGGCACCTACTACATGTGCCAGTAATACATTATCACCATACAGCTGATGAGCAACTGCATTTTTCTGGTGTGGCCGCAATTCTATTTCTGGGTTCATGCCAGGAAATGTCAAATGGCTTCCATCATATTCACGGGGACGGATGCTGTTAAAGCGCTCATTATATACCTTTACCAACCTCTCACGGCGATCTTGGTCTTTAAAAATCCAATCCTGAAAAGCTGCTTTCATGGCATCCTGCTTCTGTGTTGCAAGCATAGTTTCCTTTTTGTTTAATACTCTAATTTCATTTCCATCATCATCTACGACTTTATCATAAATCCGCACATCTTTCAGATTCAGGGAATCTTCCAATATGCGATACGCATTTGCCCTCTCAGTTCCATAGGTGGCATAAACCAGTGAATTTGAAGTACTGTCTGCATTTTTTCCGCTGATTCTCCATTCTCCGCTGACATTGGAATATTGTACTTTAATCCCATTATCCTTTAGCAGATACCACGGGGTATGAAGCAGTTCCTTCATAAAATCCTGATAGTCTTCCGGCTCTATCCAGGTTGCTCCTATCCGCACCTCAATTTCAGAAGCCTCCAGTTCTTTCGGCTGTACCTGTTCCAATGCCCTGACATTGCTCTCATATTCCGGGTGACTTTCAGCAAATGTCTTTGCAATCCGAAGTTTCTCTCTGACATTTCCAGACAGGTACTCATCCCCATTTTCCCACTGGTCTGTCAAAGGATTTTTAAAGATTACTCCTGTCAGTTCTTCTTCTATTTTTTCTTCGGTCTTTCCGGTAATCTGTGCCATATAAGGAAGATCAACCCTTGCCTTTTCGTTCATGGATACCGCAAGTGCCTCACTGGATGTTTCCACGCTTGTCACTGCTACCGCACGTTTAATGGTTCTCTTATAGAACATATCCGCTTTACGCTTCAAGGTTCCATCTTCATTCAGATCTTCCAGTGAACACAGCAGACAGTAAGATGAATCGTCCGAAAATGCCCTTTTGTTGGCATTACTTCCAATGACACCATACTTTTCCGTATAAGCATCATAAACTTCATTTAAACGTTTCTGAAGAGCAGCAATGTCCTCGTCACTGGAATATTCATCCATCTGCATGGCAATCAATTCTCTTACGGTATCTCTGACACCAATCATTCCTTTTACACGCTCTGCTGTCATTGCCGGCATTTTAACCGGATTCATAAGGGAATTGATCCGATAATAGATCTGATCATCAACCACTGTAAAACTGTAATTTCTTACGTTCGGATCAGCCGGGATACTTTCTATCATTTCATCCAGTTCTGATTCCCGGTCAATTGCAGGTGTCATAGTTCCCTGAATATGTCTGATTGCTTCTGACAGCTGAATTTCCAGATCTGCTCCCTCCATCGGTGAACAGGTTGTTTCCATACCATATGGACCTGAAACCTCTTCCATTTTTCCAAGAATCATTTCCGGATGCTCTGCAAAATATTGATTTACCCTTATTCCGTTTGCGTCACTACCAAGCTGGACCCATTCCGGCTCTTCATGGGCAATACTTTCTCTCTTCTGGAAAAACAAAATATCTGCCGTTACTTCTGTTCCTGCATTGGCTGAAAATGCGGTATTGGGAAGTCTGATTGCCCCAAGCAGTTCTGCACGCTCAGCAAGGTATCTTCTCACTTCCGGTGATGCTTTGTCCATCGTTCCTTTTGTGGTAATCAGTGCAGCCACACCACCCGGTCGAAGTTGATCTATGGATTTTGCGAGGAAGTAATCATGGATAAAGAAATTATATTTTTCATACTGTCTGTCATTTACTTTATAAGCTCCAAACGGTACGTTACCGATTACTACATCAAAAAAATCATTCGGATAATCCGTCTTCTCAAATCCTTTTATCTGGATATTTGCATCTGGATATAACAGACTGGCGATTCTTCCGCTGATGCTGTCCAGTTCTACACCATACAGCTTTGAAGCTTCCATTTTCTCCGGAAGCATACCAAAGAAATTTCCAACTCCCATTGCAGGCTCTAAAATATTTCCTTTTTCAAATCCCATATTTCCCAGTGCCTGATACATACTCTCAATGACAATGGGCTGTGTATAATGGGCATTCAGGGTAGATGCTCTTGCGGCGGCATATTCTTCCGGGGTTAATACTGTCTTCAGTTCCAGATATTCGGTTTCCCATGCAGGCTTATTTTCATCAAAAGCATCTGCCAAGCCGCCCCAGCCAACATACCGGGATAAAATCTCCTGTTCTTCTGCTGTTGCATGACGGTTTTCACTTTCGCATTTTTTAAGCAACTGAATAGCCATGATGTTTGCACGAAATTTTTCTTTCGTAGTTCCCCGTCCAAGAGTATCATCTGTAATGTGGTAATTTGCCGCCGGGATTAGTTCTGATATTTCTGATTCCTCTTGAGCAGGCAATTCGTTTGTTATTGCCTGCTGATCAGGAAACAATGGTTCTTCCGTTTCTGCATCTTCCGGCAATTCAACATCCGGTAACTGGCTTTGAAGCTCCTGCATATCTGCCAGCTGCTGTGCCTCTTCTCTTTCCTGATAAGCAGCATATTCTTCTGGTAATAAATAATCTTCCGTTCTGACCAGCTGACGGATACGTTCTGCAACCTTATTCCATTTTAATAAAACGCTGATATCTGGATTGGAAATCTTTCCTTTGCTCAGCTGTAACCCTTTTGCATCATTCCATCTTTCAGATGATTCCGCTCCTGTAATTCCCGAAGGACTTCCACCTGTGCCAAATTCATTTTTAAGAAATTCTGCGATTTCTTTTGTGTCATGATGTTCCAGACAATACTCATAAATCCGATGTCTTCCTTCTGCAACAGAGCCGCCACCTCTTAGTACAGAATCTATTTCATCCTGAGTAATAAAAGAAAGTTTTGGAATATCGACCTTTTCCTGCTGTCTGGTCCAGCATAATGTTCTGTCCAGGTCATATACATCCTGCTTATAACGGGCATTATTTCTAATCTGATATCCCAGATATTGATCCGGATGATTCTCCATATCTTTTTCTAAAGAAACCAGACGCTGATAATATTCTCTGGTTATTTCCGGATCCTCTAAACCACCACGAATTAATTCCTGAGCTTCGGGAAAAGAAAAATACTTTTCGCCTCTTCCAGTGTCTCTGAAATGTAATGCCAATAAACCAGATAAACGGTTAATTTCCGCTTCAATAGAGCCAAGCATAATATTCTGGGATACAAAGGTTCCATCGTTATACATATTCTGGATACGCTCTGTAGCCTCTTCCCAGGTAACCATGCGGTCAAAATTCTTTCTTGCAGATTCGCCTCTTCGGAATCGTAGACCATCTTGGTCATACCACACACTGATCTTCTGTCCGGAAAAATCAAATCCCTTACCACCTGTGCCATAATGCAAGACTAAATACTGTCGTAATTCGTCATGTTCCAAATCTTCTACAAGTTTTGCTGTAATATAAGACAACGTATTGTCTTTGCCGCTTCCTGTCCGGAGTACATCATCCACTACTTCATCTGTAATAAAAAAAGCAGCTGGCTGTTCTACTTCAGCTGCTGCTTTCCTTATTTCTTCAATTTGTTCCTCTTCCGTCTGGAACAGACTTAACTGTAAATAACCTCCTGAATTACCAGCTCCTCTGCCTGCGCTCTGGTCTGATTCATATGACGTGTCCATGCCAGTCCGTCTGCCATTTTGTTCGGTGCCGGATTCTGCTGAAGAAGCTGTTCGGTCAGGTCTTCCACTTTCTGTCTGGCTTCGCTGTCGATTGCTGCCAGATGATCGTCCAGTGTTCCCTGCAGTGTCATCAGATTGAACCTGGCTATTTTGTGGTTCCTCAGATATTCTCTCCGCATCATTCCGTACTTCCCGATCATTCCGCTGCTCTCCTTCATGCTGATGTCCGGTATCTGATAACTTCCGTTCTGACTGTAAGTGATTGCTTTCATGCTCGATATCCTCCTCTTTTTCTTGTCTTTTGTCATCTTCCGTTATATTATTGTTTTCACGAATTAACGTGCTAAATTCATTATAAACTACTTCTTTTTCTTTTGCAACCGTTTCCAGATCATTTTCCAGTTCTGTCAGTACATATCTTCCCAGCTGCATAAGTATCGGCCTGCATATCTCATTTACAGCAGTTCCCAGATGTACCATTACTTTCAGTTCGTTAAAATCTGTGATTTTCTGAAAATCCTCGTCACCAAGGTATTCCTTCACATCAAGACCACTTCGTTTCAGCAATACATACCAGGTGCTGTTCTCCATTAATTCCTGAAATTCGACCCTTTGATTCTGTTCATCCAGTTCTTCCAAATAGGTATCCGGTACATTTAGCAAAAGTTCATCAAAGGCATCTGGAAGCCATTCCTGCACACTTTCTCTGGCTGCCTGTCGGAGTGTTTCTGCCAGCCCTCCATCTACTTCTTCCAGACTGAACTGATTCTGCAGATACTCTGCTGACAGCTGTTCACCTGCAGGTATCATTTCCCATAGCTTTGGATCTCGTCCCAGATTCTTTACCTTATGGGTATCCTGGATATCAAATACATAGCGTAGCTTCATTCTCGGTCCCGATGTATTATCAATCAGAGCTATTCCCCTAGAACCACGGTTAATCCATCGGTACATTCTTTTATTCCAGATCTCCATTGAAGCCACTGCAGTTGCTTCCGGACGTTGTGCATAAATCAGTAATTGCTCCGGAAAAGTATAACGGTATAATCTGGCCGCTGTGTCCAGAAACTTCATCCATTCCTCTGGACTGGCAGCTACATCTCTTGAAACATCTGCAGTCAGCTTCTGCATTTCATATAATTTGTTTGCCATCTGTCATTTCCCCCTTTCTTCTCGCCTGAACAATCAGCCTTCCATTGTCACTGGAATACTCACAGGTGGATAAAGATAACAGTTCGTCCGTCTCCATTACTTTTTTCCCTGTATCATAAATCTGATAGCCAGCCATTTTCTGTTGCAAATAATTAAGCTGTTCTTTTCGTGTATTCCAATGCAGATAATTGTAATACCCTCCCCCATTGGCTACATCTGTAACATACACAGCGGTAATCTCATATTCATATTTCTGCTCATGTAGGTATAGTTTTATATTAGGATGTTCTTTGTAAAAGATTTCTTCCTTGTATCCATTCAGCTGCTTAAACATGGAATTATCCTTCATCTGGTGACCATAAAGGATTAAATGCTCTGCCTTGGCATCTACATCGTTTCTGTAATCCATGAAAATAGCACCACATGCCGCTGTTTCCCGGTTAAAATTATGTGTCAGATAGAATTCGTTATCTGCAGCCTGCACAACTGGATAGTTGATATCTGTACCCGGTATCTGAATCCAGCCTACACAGTCACTGTTCATTGCTATAAGTGACTGGTAATCAAAATCATCTTCCGACTGTTTCACGTCCTGCTGATCGTTCTCTTCCTCGTGATCTGCCTCTGTCTCCGGGAAACCAATTTCTGATATATCCTCATATTTCTGCTTGTTTTCCTCTGACTTCATAAAGTAGTTCATTAAATATGTCCCACTGATAGAAATAACTGCAGTGCATAGCACCAGCAAAACATATCGCCATCTCTTCATTGTTTCAGTTTCCTCCAAAAAAAGAGCAGCGGCCACACATTCATGCAACCACTGCTGTTATTTATAATGCTGCAGTTAGATCCCGACTACTTGTCCGCTTTGTTTCGGACACTATATTTCCCTTCTTCTGCTTATTTGTCTGAATTTTTTGATGGATACTGGCAGTTTTTGTATTTGCCTTTTCCATTGCAAGCCTACTTTCACGCTTCTTGGCATTTTCGATGACCTTTGCTTTACTGTCATAAAACTGAACTTTATCTGAAAGCTTATCTTCTGGTTCCACTGCTTCTTTATTTACATCCTGCACCATAATGCTCATATCTTCCAGTGTCATTTGTGTAGTAGTTGGAACGATAAGTGTTTCATGGATGCTGGACGGTAAGATATAAAAATCTCCCCCCATTAATTTGCTTATCTTGTCCATTACATCTTCTTGTAAAATCATACTCGCACCATATATTTTTTCTTCACTGGTCAAGCAGTAAAAGGAAAACCCCTCTTCGTTGTCAATAACGTCATTCTGCTTATCTAACAAGTTAGTAGACTTTAGACCAAACATCTTTTCCGCATCTAACTCCTCGATATCCATAAACACTGCACCTTTTGAATGTTCCGCCTGCAATGAATCCTCACGCAACTGCTCCAACGTAATTCCCCAGCTTTTCAACAGGTTTGGAGTTACTGCTGCAGATCCTCTTAATATTCCATCTCCACCTATTTTAATATGATATGTCGCAGCAAAATCACCTTGTTCTGTATAAACCTGGTTCTTCAGTTTATCCCGGTTCAGTTCCATATCACACAGATGGATTTCCAATCTCTGTTTCACCATCTCATAATTCGTAAAAATACTACCAATAGACTGTGCCTCCTCCGGTGGATCATGTTCGATTCGCAGATCTGCAATGTCTCCCACAATTTCATCGAGATTCATACCGCTACTGTACTTTTCGTATAATTCATTGATGTAAATATTGGGCGTGAGTGTTTCATTTTCTTTTTTTATCAGTACCCCCGTCAAATGTACATCATTATTTTTTACCACATCCCTAAACTGAATATCCGCATCCTTATAGCTCTCTGGTAAGTAATCTTTTACATTGCTTTTTATATATTCCTGAAATTCTTTAAAATTCAACATCTATACTACCCCTTTCTGATCATGTGACGGCTCGGCTGCTTTCTAATAATTTTCTCTGCTTCTTTCTGATATGCCAACAGGCGGTTTAATGTCCTCTTTTCTCTTTCCTGTAAGCTGCTTTTTCTTCCAAATGTCTTCATTCTGATATCCTCCGTTTTCTTTATAAAAAAGGCACTCCCCGGATATCGTTCCAGAGAGCGCCGTAATCATCAGCATTTCTGACTAAGCAGTTGCTTAATCAGTGCTTTCTTCACTTTTATTCTGTTTTTTCTTCCTTTTTCCAGAAACAAGTACCCCCGCCATCACTGCAGCTGCACTGAGCATCAGCACTACAGGCAGCCAGAGATTTGTTTCATCACCTGTTTTTGGATTTCCACTGGTTGGTGTGCCCGGTGTTCCAGGCTGTGTTTCTTTATTGGTCAGATCTTTTTTCACTTCAATAATAGGTGTATTCTGATCTGCGTACTCAAACACAATCTCATGCTCGGTCTGATCCAGTTCATATCCATCCAGTGCCTTTGTTTCCACCAGATAATACTTGATTGCTTCACTGAATTTTCCATTCTTATAGATTGCAATCTCATACAGACCACTTTCCGCATGGCCTGCAGCATCCGTTACCAGTTTTTCCAGTACCTTTCCTTTGCTGTCCCGAAGCTCATATTCCACACCTTTCAGTGGCTTTTCAGTATCTGCATCGGTTTTATTGATGATTACCTTACCTTTGGCTGTATCATCTTTCATTGATACTGTCTGAATTTCTCCAGTGTCAGCCACTTCAAAAGTCACATCATTCGTCAGGATAAACCCTTTCGGAGCCTGTTCCTCACGAAGTGTATATTTACCAATCGGCAGCTTCTCCACATAGTGCGGTTTATCTGAGGATGTCCAGCTTTCCACGACCTGATCATTCTCATCAAGGATGGTCAGTTTTGCGCCTGGAATTTCCTGATCACCAGTGATATCTGTTTTACTGATCTGAACCTTTGTCACATCATCTTTCATTTCATGCTTCTGGATTTCAGCAGTATTTTCAATCGTAAATTCGATACTTTCTGCAGTGACAAATCCGTCAGCCGGTTTTGTTTCTGTCAGTTTATATTTCTTTCCAACTACCAGCTCTTTGATTGCATGAGCTTCTTTTGTGGAAGTCCATTCATCTACGGTATTTCCTGCTTCATCCGTTACTTTCAGGTGTGCGCCTGGAAGTTCTTCCCCGGTTGTCAGATCGGATTTTGTCAGCTCTACTGTGGTCGGTTCATTTTCAAAGGTGAACTCATAAGTGACATCTGTGACATCCTCGCCCTCATATTCAAAGGTAAACTCCTGTTCTTCCTCTGTTGTTACGAATCCATCCGGAGCCTGCAGTTCTTTCACATAATACTTACCATCTACTGGCAGATCTGCAAGGAAAGTAATTCTTCCGTTTTCATCTGTTGTCTTCTGCTCGATAATTTCATCAGCTTCCAGAAGAACCTTACCGGATACTGATTTGATATCTTCTGCTGTAAACAGTCCAAAGATTGCCCCTTTCAGTACACGGTCACTGTCTTTTTCTTTCTTCAGAACCTGTACCGTTACTTTCTGGCGGGCATTCTGCCAGTCTTCATCATAAGTGACTACTGGGGTATCCTGATCACGATAGCTCAGGTCTACATATCTGATCTCATCATCCAGAACATAACCATGAACGGTTGCCACTTCTTTTACATAATACTTGCCTACCGGAAGATCTCCCAGCTGTGCAATACCTGTATCATCTGTAATAATGGATCCTACCAGATCATCCGCCTTGTAATAGTCTTCACTTACACCATCTGCAGCTTTGATATCTTCTGCCGCATATACCTCAAAAGTGACTTCTGTCAGATTACCGGAAATATACTCAAACAGATGCTCTACAGTACCTTTTGCATTATCCAGAAGAGTTACTTTATCAAGAAACTCTCCCTTTTTGTTGATGATCAAAAGAGCTGTCGGCACTTCATCTTTCATTTCCACCTTCTGTACCTCTGCAGTATCTTCCAGTGTGAATTTTACATCTGTTGCTTTCAAATAACCGTATGGTGCAATTTCTTCTCTCAGAGTGTACTCTTCACCAACAACCAGACGTTTGATTACATGTGGCTGGTCTTTTACAGAAGTCCATTCATCCACCACATTTCCGTCTTTATCAAGGATTTTCAGACTTGCACCCTCCAGTTCAGTTCCTGTAGTAATATCGGATTTTGTAATTTCTACCGTAGTCGGCTGATTTTTCTTTACCTCTTTCAGTTTCACTACTGCAATATCCTGTCCCTGATAGGAAGCATCAAAAGTCAGAATTTCATCAGATGAAACGAATCCTGCCGGTGCTTTCAGTTCTTTTACATAATACTGGCCAAGTGGCAGATCTACGGTAAATACTGCCGATCCATCTTCATCAGAAGTCCTTTCCTGCAGAAGTGTATCTGCCTTTACAATGATCTCACCTTTCTCATTCTTCAGATCTTCTGTGTTATAGATGCCAAAAACAGCTCCTGCGATTGTAGCTTCATTTTCTGCATCCTGTTTCTCTACTGTGATTTCCACTTTCTGGCGGTCATCATCAAAGGTAACAGATTCTTTGATTACTGCAGTATTCTGATCGGCATAATCAAAAGAAACTTTCTGCGGAACTGCATTTAATACAAATCCGGTCGGTGCATTTGCCTCTTTTACCAGATAACTACCAAGAGGCAGATTTTTCACAACTGCCAGTCCGGAATCATCTGTAGTTACGGTTGTTACCAGTTCACCCTCTGCATATTCCAGAATCCGGTTGCCGTCTGCATCCTTCTGATAATCTGCTGTATAGACGTTTTCGGCAGCATATACTTCAAATTCTGCTCCAGATAAGTACTTTTCTTCATACTGAAAATCTTTTCCATCATAACCAGCAAGTACCTCACCCTTTTTGTAGATGGATAACTCACCCTTTACCGGATGGTTTTCATATTCTACTTCGATGATCGCATCACCGGTTGTTGCATCCTGCAGATACGCTGTGTTGGAATCCACGTTGACTTCCACATAGTTTTTACTAAGCGTATAACCATCTGGTGCAGTTACTTCCTCAATACGGTAATTTCCGATCTTAAGACTTTCCGGAAGAATCAGATAGCCGTCTGAATCTGTGAAGAAGGAAGTATGCTTCTGCACAGTCGGATATGTCGTTACCTGCTCTACATATTTCTGCTGATTCAGATCAAAGATCTTAAACTCTGTACCTGCAACCAGAACCGATTTCTTTGTTTCATCGTCTTTTTTGATGATTTTCAGTTTTGCATGGAATTCGTCATCTAGAAGAACTCTCCATGTCTGCGGCTCATTCGGATGGTTTTCTGAAATAGTTACCACAAAATCATCTACCGGCTTATAATTATGAGGAGTAGTTGTCTCTCTTACCACGTATTTACCGTATGGAAGTGGGATGCTCCTTGCATATCCTTTTGCGTCTGTGAACATTTCTGTCTTTCCATCTTCAGTAATCACTACCGGCTTCGCACCAGTAAAATCATAGCTGTCATCTTCTTTTACTTTTAGGCTGCTTGCAAGATATGCAGTAAATCCGGCTCCTTTTAAGAGATCCGCATCCGTCTTTCCATTATTGGCAACCTTGATTACCTCAAACGGTTGTTTTACTACTGTTTCAGAAGATTCTGCTGTTCTCTCAATGTTCTTTACCTGATCTCCTTCATAATTGCAGTCAACATCATGTTCCTCCTTATCCAGAAGATATCCAGTTGGCGGTGTGATCTCTTTCACATAGTATTTTCCAAGGAACAGATTTTCAACCCTTGCATTTCCAGAATCATCCACGGTCATGGTAGCTACCTGTGCATCTTTTTTATAGAGAACGCCGCTCTTTCCGTCCGGATGAGCAATGTTCTCACGGGCATATACACCATACACGGCTCCTGCAAATTTCGCATCGCCCTGTGTCACATTTCCGGTTTCCTTATCCTTTTTTACCAGATGAATAGATGCACTCACATGCTCATTGGAAAAAGTATGGGAAAAGGAAACGGTCGCTTCCTTGTCATTGGTATACAGGAAATCAAAACTGTACACCTCATCAGAATTTCTAAAGTAATTAGCCGGTGCCTGTAATTCTTTCACATAGTAGCTGTTGTTGTTTGGAAGATCTGCAGCAAAAGCACTGCTTCCCATTTCATCTGTAGTAGCCTTTGCAATCAGGGTATCTTTTACAACCACAACCTGTCCGTCCTGGTTCTTGATGTCTTTGCCTGCATACAGTCCAAATACTGCTCCTGCGAGTGGCTTTTTCGTATCCTTATCTTGTTTTTCTGCAAATACTTTTGCTTTCTGACGGTCATTTACGAATGTCAGATCACCAACTGCCACTTCTACGTTCTGTCCTGCGTAGCTCAGCGTTACTTCTTTTGACTCATCAGCGCAAATCAGGTTTGCTGGAGCTTTCATCTCTGTTACTCTGTAAATTCCAAGATACAGCTCCTTTAAAGTTACACTGCCATCATCTCCAGTGGTAAGATTTTCCTTTACCAGTGCGCCTTGTTTATATACAACGGTTCCATCTGCACGTTTAATGTCCGCTGCAGCATAAACGTTGTAAACTGCCCCTTTCTGTCTCCTCTTTTCATAAACGAAAGAAACACCTTCCTCTGTAACATTCGCACCTGTCAGCACTTCACCTTCTTTATAGATGGTTAAGTTCGCCTTCTGCTCTTCATCTGTGACCACCTGATTGGATGTCTTTCCAACTACCAACTGAATGTTATGCACCGCTGTATCCAGAAGATATCCGGTCGGTCCTGAAATCTCCTTCAGGTAAATCATATCCTGTGTTTTATTTAAGGTAACACTGGATGCTCCGTTAGCATCAGTAGCTGGCATTTCCATAATCAGGTTTGTACAGTCTGGATCACTGTAAAGTCCATATACTGCCCCGGCCACAGCTGCATTCGTCTTCTTGTCTTTCTTTATGATCGAAACGCTTGCCTGACTTACCCATGTAGCAGAAAAATCCACGTACTTTTCATCGTCAACAGCCTCGCCAAAAACAAAGGCCAGATCCTGTAAATCGCCCCCGGTACTGATCTTATAAGCAGAATAGTCTTTCACGATAGTACCTTTCATGGTTGCTGAGAATGTCGCACTTACATCAGCTGCCTGTGTGATCGGTGCAGAAAGATAAAACTTCGTTCCACCATTGATCTCCACACTTGCCCCTGCAGCACTGGTTTTTCCAGTTGTTACATTATGGAACTTCACACCAGACGGTAGCTTAAAGGTAATAGACTGAAGGGTATCCGCAAGGAAAGTAACCTCTTCCGTTCTCTGCTGTTTTCCATCTACATATGCGGTTACATTCGGGTTTGAAAATGCCATATCTACTTCCGGAATCTCCGGCTGTGACATACAGTAATTATAAAGCTCCATTGCAAGTGACTTTCCTGTACTATTGGTGCCGCTGAACGCATCGCTGCTTCCATTTGCATATGCAGCTGCCATATGGGTGATAATAAAGCGTTTTCCTGCTGAAAAATCCGGATGCTTTTCTGCAAAAAATCCATCATCTCCACTGGCCTTAGTTCCATAATAGCAAACCTTTGCCAGACTCTTTCCATCACTTAACTTTGTAATTTTATATGTTCCATCATCTGGACCACGTTTGGACGGCTGTACGCAATAAGCCGTTGCACTGACATTGCCATATTTAACTTTATATGGTGCTGTCTGATAGGAGCCAAGTCCATAGTCTGCGTAGTAATACCAGGAACCACGGGTGATGGTTACTTTCTTTGTCGTTGATGCTGCATAAGTTACTATCAAAGACGGTGCTTCTACATAGAATTCTACGCTTTCCCCTTCTTCCAGCGCAAACAGATCAATATCCTGGTCTCTTGCAGCGGTTAGCACAATTTCAAGATCAAGCCCTGTTTCCTGATCATAGGTTTCCTGATTCTCTGCCTCTTCCAGTGCTTCATCAAATTCTTCTTCAGATAAACCTTCGGAAAAATCCTTTGTAGCTTCTTCCATTGGAATTTCTGTCGTTTTTTCTGGTTCAGATTCTTCCGGTGCCTCTGTGATTTCCTCTGTCGCTGATTCTGCCGGAGCTTCTGTAACTTCTGCAGTTTCTTCTTCAGTCGAAACCTCTTCGTCTGATGGTGTCTCCTGCTCGATCACTACCGGCTGTGCTTCCTCTGGCATCTGTATATCTACCAAGCCATCGTCAGACTGCTCTTCACCACTCTCACTGCTGTTTCCATCTTCTGCAGCTTCGATCGGTGTTTCTGTCTCCTGTTCTGTCTGCGGTGCTTCTTTCACAATCAGTTTTCTGCTGATCTGATATTTCGGATGCTCCGTTTTTAAAGGCTGTACATAATAAACCGCTTTGTAGGAATCAGATTTCTGTGTTGTAAACTCTTCGCCGGATTCATTTTTCGCTTCTTCAAAGGTCACTTTCACCTTCTCATTATCTGGAATCTCAATATTACTGAAATCTGTTTTCACATCAAAATTGCATCCATATTCCAATTCCAGATCTTCTGCTTTCACCACTTCATCTGCATCAAGCTGATCTTTCACTTCCTCGTAAAGCGGTGGCTTCGGCTCCTCTGGCGGTACTTCGGCTGCATATGCACTCAGCGGTGAAAATACAGTAGTCATGATCGTCATTGCTGCAAGAAAACCAGATACTGCTTTCTTAAATCTTCCGTATCTCATAGATTCTACCTCATTCTTTCTTCATTATCTCTGCAGAAATTCCAGGTTAAACTTTACATAGCCTTCCCCGGAATCTGCCATAACAACAGTTGCTTCATAAGTTCTGCCAGTCTTTTGGGAACGCAGATCTTTATAATGGATTTTTCCTTTTGCAAGCAGTTTCTTCACTGTCCCGGCATCCATCTTTTTGCCCTGGCTCTCAAAGAAGCGGTCATTCTTCCAAAGAGCAAACTGGCATTTTCTGTCTGAACAGTAAAAGTTTTTCTGTCCCTCATAGACTGGCCTTCCACATCTGGGACAACTTCCCAGACTTTCTTTTTTCGTTCCATGAGAAAACTGCTCTTTCTGCTTCTCTGACACCCCTGAATACCGGGAAATCAATTCTTTTAACATCCGGATAATCCCCTGCAGGAAGCCTCCTGCATCGGCTTCCCCTCTGGCGATCTGATTCAACTGCATTTCCCACTGGGCTGTCATTGCCGGAGATTTAATTTCATCCGGAAGAATAGTAATCAGAACATTTCCATCATTGGTTGGCACCAGATTCTTTTTATCTCTGCTTACGAACCCGGAGCTGATCAGCTTTTCGATAATCCCGGCTCTTGTTGCCGGAGTTCCGATTCCCTTCTTTTCTGTATCTTCGGCCAGTTCTTCATTTCCTGCCCTCTCCATTGCCTGTAGCAGCGTATCCTCGGTAAACTGTCTGGGCGGCTGCGTCCATTTTTCCTGAACTTCCGCACGGCAGGGACCATAATCCTCCAGCAAACGAATTTCTGCCATCTGATGGATTTCCTCTGGCAGTTTCTTACCAAAGAACAGATACATTTTCCGTTCTATTGCTTTAAAACCCTCCTGCTTTATGCGATGGGATAACATATGGAATAAGATACCCTCACATTGAACCTCGCATTTATGAGATTCATAAACATATGCCCTGCTGGTTGCCATCAGGAACCGACTTTCAATCAGATATAAAATATTCCGCTCTTTCGTTTTCAGTGTTTTCTGATCGGCTGATCTTATCTGACTGGTCGGAATAATGGCATGGTGATCAGAGACTTTACTGGAATTTAAAGTCCTGTCAACTGCCGGTTCATAATCTTCCAGTTCCAGAAAATCCAAATCTCCATCCAGAAGTTCTGCCAGTTCTTCTGCTGTCTGCTCCATATCATCACTCAGATACTGGCTGTCTGTTCTCGGATAAGTAATCAGCTTTTCCTCGTACAATGACTGGGCAGCATCCAGTGTCTCCTGTGCGGTGTAGCCCAGAATCCGGTTGGCATCCCTTTGCAGTGTAGTCAGATCATACAGCTTCGGTGGCTGAACCGTCTTTGTCTGTTCCTCATCTCTGATAATCTGGCATCGTTTTCCCTGGCATTGCTTCACAAGCTGTTCTGCTTCCTCAAGGCTGTTCATTCTGTCACTGACTGCTTCCAGATCGCGGCAGAACAGATGGGCTTCAAAATACTGTTCTTTTTTAAAACCTGTCACCTTTTGATTTCTCTCCACAATCATGGCAAGTGTCGGTGTTTGTACACGCCCTACTTTCAGATTTTTGTTGTATAAGACAGAAAAAAGACGGCTCCCATTAATCCCTACCAGCCAGTCCGCCTGCGCCCTGCATAAAGCACTGCGATAAAGATCATCATAGCAAGAGCCATCTTTTAAATTCTGAAATCCTTCCCGAATTGCTTTTTCTTCCATTGAAGAAATCCATAAACGTTTTACTGGTTTTCTGCAGCCTGCCTGTTCATATACAAGACGAAAGATCAGTTCCCCTTCCCGTCCTGCATCTGTTCCACAGATCACTTCCGTTACGTCATTACGATTCATCAATGTCTGTAAGATTCCGAACTGCTTCTTTGTTCCTTCCAGTATTTTTTTCTTCCATTTTTCAGGAACAATCGGAAGATCATCATAATTCCACTTGCGGTACCGCTCATCATAATCGGCTGCATCACACAATCCCACCAGATGACCTACACACCAGGAAACCAAATAACCATTTCCCTCCACAAAACCATCCCGGCGGCTTCTGGCTCCGATCACGGAAGCCAGAGCCATCGCCACCGACGGTTTTTCTGCAATTACAAGTCTCATTCTCCGTCTTCATCCTCCTCTTCTTCATCTTCCAGAACTGCCCTTTCTTCCAGTTTTGCTTCCTGCATGTCTGCATCGTCCTTTTCATAGACCGGAGCTTCCTCGTACTCTTCATATTCCTCTTCATCATCAAATTCATGCTTTGGTTTATAGATCTTCATGTACCAGGCTCCTGCTCCAGCACCTGCTGCAATCAATCCAATGATCAGATAAGTGCCAAATCCAGCTTTATCTTCTGGCATCTGAACCTCTTCTTCTGTTTCTGGCTCATTGGTTTCCGTTTCCGGTTCTGGCGTCGGTGTTTCTGTCTGCTCGTCACTGCCATCTACGGTTGCATAAACCGTATCCACATCTGGAAGAGTAGTCGTATCTGACAAGGTAAAATTCATCAGATCTTTTTCATCTACTTCCGTAAGGAAATACACGTTATCCTGGCTCTGATCATTATCAATTACCAGATAAAACACTTTTCCGCTTTTGGTGGAGATGGTATAAAACTCCTTACCTGCAGCCGTGGTTGTAGATGAGATCGTATCTACTGTTTCATTCTGATTTGCAAGCTGCTCTTCGATTCCGGTTACGGTACGGTCTGTCACAGTTCCAGTAGAAGAAGTCGGCTCGCTCGGAGTAGAATCCTGCGGTAATGGGGACGTCACTTCTGTATTTTCACCAGAAGTCGTTGTACTTCCCTGTGAATCCGCAGACTGGGCGATGGCCTGTTTTACCGCCCATTCATAATAGGGATTCTGCATGGAATAGGTATCCGATACATTTCCTGCAGCATCTTTTGCAGAAATTTCAATTTTCTTGGTCGTAAAATCCTTCTGTGTCAACTGGATCTTTAATTGCCCTTCTGATAAATCTGTGTATTCGGTTCCGTTGACAGTAATGCTTGCAATTCCAGATACTGTATCACTGGCCTGAATCGACAGAACACCCTCTGATAAAGAAGCAATCAATGTCGGTTTTTCATCGTCATAACACCTGATCGAGCGGTTTTGTTCATAAGTATTACCGCTAGAATCAGTAGCCCTGATATATACTGTAACGTTTTGGGAAATACTGATTGTCCGATTGGAAGTAATATCTGTCCAGGAACCATCTTCTCCAATCTTTGCTTCTACCTTTGTGATGGAAACGCCATCTCCCAGTCCGCTGTCATCCACCGTCACGGTTACACTGGTTTCTCCCTGTTTCCAGCCGGAAGGCTTTTCAATAGAAATAGCAGCTTCTCCTGCATCCTCTGCAAAAACTGGCATTGCCGGTCCGACACAGGATACAAGTATTCCGGTCAGCATGGCATAACAGATACCTTTCTTTATCCTCATTGTCCCTGTTTTTCCTGACCGGTTATCCACATTTTTCTTAGTTTTCAACTTTGTGATATTCATCATTTCTGTCTTTCTCCTCCTTTTCGTGTAGCACCTCTGTCAGAGATTTTTTCTGCATTGCCGCACGGATTTCTTTTAACTCTTCTACGGTCAGTCCCCATGCCCGGATTTCATTTACATACTCATTATTCTCCGATTCCATGAGAGCCGCCTCGCATTCTTTCACGGTAAATTCATCTGCTTCCAGTCTTTTCTTAGAAGCGTCTCGTTTTTTCTTTGCTTTTTCCAGATCCTGTCTGGCTTTTTCTAATGGCTTCATGATTCTCCTTTCCGTGAAGCAGGATTTACCTGCTCCACCCTTTCTTACCATCTGGCTACACACATCCAATGCTGTTGGAAATAGGAACTATAGATATCGGATATTTTATTGGGATTTCCAGAATGTACCATCTGTCCATTTCCAATGTAGATGCCAACATGGGATGCACCAGAAGTTGCGTAGGTTCCCTGAAAGAAAATAATATCTCCCGGCTGCATCTCTGATTCCGGTATCACAGTCATTCTTGCCAATAATCCATTACAGTCCAGATGGCCAGTATTTAATACCCCTGAATTGGTCAGACAGTAGCTGACAAATCCCGAACAGTCAAATCCACTCGGAGAATATCCACCCCAAACATACGGAACTCCCTGGAATTGCAGGGCATACTGTACCAGTCTTTTCGCAGCTTCTGACGAATACTCCACATCTCCGCCCGGCATCGTATCACCAGTTTCAAAATAAAACAGCGGATTTAAGCGTTCTCCATTATGAAGAAGTTCCAGATGCAGATGCGGTCCGGTTGAATTACCGGTACTTCCGACTTTTCCAATTTCTTCACCTTTTTCAATCTGCTGTCCGGTTGATACACTCCTTGATGAAAGATGTGCATACCGAATTTCATATCCATCCTGATCTTCAATTACCACATAATTTCCATAACTGTCATTGTAAGTGGATGTGGTAACTTTACCAGTCAGCCCGGCAGCTACCGGCGTCCCTTCTGCCAGTGAAATATCTACTCCATTATGAAGCGCATTTGCTCCGGTTATCGGATGAATCCGGTATCCATAATAGCTGCTCACACGGTAATACCAGTTGATATCTGTAGGGCTTTCAAACATCTGCAGGTTGCCTTTTGTCTCGTTATATGCCGAAAACAGAGCCTTCTGCTGTGTATTCATACGGTTCTGGCAGATTCCGGTAAGACTTCGGTTTGTCAGGGTTACACTGTAAACAGATTCTGTTGTGGTCGTTGTAACTTCAATCTCCTGGCTGCCATTCGCATCAGAGAGATATGCTTCCCATGTGCGGTGTCCATGATTCAGCGCATCTGAATGCGAATCATAGTAAACATCAAAGGTAACACCATACTGTGCAAGGTTTCCTGTATCCTCAACCGTATATTCAACGCCATTCATCACAACCTTTGTTCCAAATGGAAGGATAGGGTTATATGCGTCCACGGCAATCGTATGATTTCCCTGTGGATAAACACCACTGGCCGTCGGTCCCCCTGACCACTGCCCACAGCAGATCGGACAGCTGCAATAACCAGATGTGACTACCTGTCCCAGAGATTCTCCTACACGAACCATCTTCTTTTCCGTGATAGTTTCCGTGGAACTTTCTGCTGTCAAACTGTACTGAGCCGCAAACAGCGCATCCAGATCTGCTTTTACCTGACTGTCAAATTCAAAGATTTCATATTTTGCAGACAGGTAACTGATCAGAATAAACGGATCATGTCCAATCTCATCAATGTTATAGCGATATCGGTCATATCCGGTATGATCTGCTTCTATACGGTTGACTTTTTCCTGAAGGTTGGCTTCCAGCTGCGTATAATATAGATCCGCATCCCGGATGGCCTGATCAGTTGACATATATCCTGCTCCTGTATAATTCACCACGTTCTGAATAAACATAGAAGAACAGGAAGTAAAAGAAGACATAATTAAAAGCATCAGGGCAAGCAATACTCCGATGCTTATGAATACCTTTCTGTTTTCCTTGAAAAAGTTGGTCACTTTACCGCCGATTTTCTTGATATAATCAATGGTTCCGACCGTAGCTGTTCCCATTGACTGCTCCATCCGCTTGGCTTTGGCATATTCACGCTTTATCCGCTGTTTCTGAATCTGCTTTTTTATCTGGGAACTTCTCTGCAGCTTCTCATCTTTATACAAAAGATCCCGGTATCGCTTCTGGACTTCCGTCCGGTCAGTTTTTCTTTCCAGTCTCCTTGCTGTCCGATTCCTTCTACGCTGCCTAGATCGGACACTGACCTGTGCCAGTCTGACTGACCGCTCTGCATTTTGTTCTACCTCCAGAACACCTTGCACAGCAGCATTATCATCCTCTGATTCTGCCAGTTTCCGACGCACTGCAGCTGTTGCTCCTCTTGCTGCATTTCCAGTCATTGTCTTTACTGGTTCTTTTGTGGGATTTTCCCCCTCAAAATGCAGCCGCTTCTTTTTCCCAGTATCTTCTGCCGGCTGTGTGAACACCTGCTCCCGATTGGAATGTGCTTTTGCCTTTTTCTTTTCAGGTGACACCACTTTTTCTGCTTTCTTTTCCAGATCTGCAGCACCTGTCTCTTTTTCAGCAAACTGCAGACGTTTTTTCTGTTTTGGACGTTTGGTTCCACCAGTTTCTTCTTTTCTGGAATCTCCCCTGCTGGTGTATAAGGTTTTATGCTCCCGTTCCTGTAATTTTCCTTCAGAAGACTTTTTCTCTTCTGTACGCAGCCTTTGAGCATTCTTACGGTTCTTCTGTTTTCCGCTATCGTTTGCAAAATGAGCCTGATCTGTTTCCAATTCTTTTACAAGCTGATCAGAAGCATTTTTGTATTGTACTTGCCGTTTTTTTCCACTTTCCGGTGCATCTCTGGACTGCTGTGCGCTACGGGGGCTTTCCACATATTCTTCTTTCCCCCGGTGGCTTTTCCGCTCCATCTTCACATCACCGGTTCTTCTGCTTAGCTTGACAGTGGACTTATCACTCAGGTTTTCTTCCACCAGACCATCTCTGGTCATCTTCTGGACTTTCCTGGCTCGGCTTTTCATCCTCTGCTGTGCCAATTAACTTTTCCTCCTCTTCGTGGTATCTGCCTGATGCAATCATCAGACAGCTGGTAAATACTCCGCTGAGCATACCAACAATATATGCGCCTCCCATAAGGACAAGGCATATCAATCTATCCATGTTTTTCCTCCTCTTACTCAATCTGGACGGCCACTTAATACCATCATCATTCCAATTCCGACGGTAACAAGTACGCCTGCTCCAAATCCAATTACAATGCCAATAAGTACGCCTTCTGCCATGTTAGACCTCCTGTTCTTCCGGTTTTGTTGTCATAATTCGATACAGTGATGAATTTTTCGGGAAGTGGTCGATAAACGGAATGATTACATTTCCATAGAACAAAAGTCCCTCTCCTTCATTGCTGTTCGTTACATAAGACAGCTGGGTAGGTGAAATATTCAGCTGCTTCGCCAGAATCTGACGGTCACCGGATGCCTGATTCAGCATATAAATAAAATCTGAGTTTTCAAAAATGTTCTCAATCTCTCTGGATGCCAGCAAATCCTTTATATTCTGCGTAATACCAGTCGGAATACCGCCCCACTTACGGAATCGCTTCCAAATCTCCACAGAATAGCTGGCTGTCTGCTCTTCTTTCAGAAGCAAATGGAACTCATCAATATAGTATCTGGTGGATTTGTGTGCTGACCGGTTAATGGTTACCCTGTTCCATACCTGATCCTGTACGATCAGCATCCCGATCTTTTTCAGCTGCTTTCCAAGTTCCTTGATATCAAAGCATACGATACGATTATTGATATCTACATTTGTCCGGTGATTGAATACGTTCAAGGAACCAGTAACATAAATTTCCAGTGCTGTTGCCAGCCTCTGTGCTTCCGGCTCGTCCTGCTTGCGGAGAAGATCGTACAGGTCTTCCAGAACCGGCATCTTGTCCGGAACCGGATCAGCCAGATATTCCTGATAAACCAGTCTGACACAACGGTCAATGATGGTTTTCTCGACTGGTTCCAGACCTGTTTTTCCACCTACGATTAGCTCGCAGAGAGAAAGAATGAAGTCTGATTTCAGTGACAGCGGATTATCCTCTTCGGAATAATTCAGGTTCAAATCCATCGGATTGATATACTGGTCTGATACCGGAGAAATACGGATAACCTGCCCGTGTAATGCAGATACCAAGGGATAATACTCGGCTTCAGGATCACAGACGATAATATCATCTTCTGTAATCAGGAAACAGTTGGCAATCTCCCTTTTCGCACTGAAAGATTTACCGGAACCCGGTGTACCAAGAATCAGTCCATTCGGATTTTTCAGTTTTTTCCGGTCAACCATGATCATGTTGTTAGACAACGCATTCAGCCCATAATAAAGGGCTTCTCCATTCTGGAACAGTTCCTGTGTCGTAAATGGCACAAAGATTGCTGTTGCCGAAGTGGTAAGCCCTCTCTGAATCTCTATTCTGTTTAA
>ENA-OPRT01000192-OPRT01000192.1-human-gut-metagenome-genome-assembly--contig:-NODE-192-length-37484-cov-3.865879_pt1 | contig 37484 bp, 35 predicted proteins | sample MGYA00241895_ERZ501884 | MGnify/ENA primary metagenome ERZ501884 (study PRJEB25962, sample SAMEA2042225) | human gut metagenome | biome: human gut; feature: human-associated habitat; material: faeces...
AAATCGCTCTGTCCGGTGTTGTAGGTAGTGAGAGGAAAATTAAGAGAGTTTGGGACACTTCCCAACAAGCAAAATGCAACGCATTTTCGGAAAAGGGTACTCTTTTCCTATGCTTGCTACGAAACTTATCACATTACAAAACAAGGAAAGGACGGGAAAGGAATGGAACGGAAACAAGAACAGAAAATAGCAGATTATAAGCAGAAACAGGGAAATCCGGCAGATGAAACAGTGATTTATAAAATTGGTGGCACATTCTATGAAGTCTCTACCTCTTGCGGCGGCTCTGAACCACTTTTTAAAAAGATGAAGCGGCTCATAAAATCAGAAAATCTTAAAACGCCTACTGACAAAGGAAAAGAAGTTCGCTATAATGAAGATAGCAACCTGGCTGTCGGACGTTCATTAGAGGAGGAATGAACATGACAGCAAATACATATAAGCCCGAACAGATAACCGCATTATATGCCCGTTTAAGTCAAGAGGACGCATTGGACGGGGACAGCAACAGCATTGTTAATCAAAAAGCAGTTTTAACAAAATACGCTTCGGATAACGGCTTTAGAAATCCGGTATTTTTCATTGATGACGGCGTTTCCGGTGTAACTTTTGACAGACCGAATTTTAACCGCATGATTACAGAGATTGAAGCCGGAAATGTAGCGACAGTCATTGTCAAGGATTATTGTGCGATAATAGGACTAAATCAGAAAGACCTTGAAAATCAAGGCATTCTGGCTTAGTCCCTTCTTTTTTTGACCGAAAACAAAGGACTTTCACAATAATCAAGCAAGCCGGAGGGTGCTGCTGCACACTTCCGGCAGAAGGAGGATATAGTGGGTGCTATCAAAGTCTTCTTGAAGGAGGTTGTGCTTCCAATCGCGCTTGCGTTCTGCCTCGCGTCATTTCTCAAGCCGATCTATATGCCTGACGGCGTATGTGACTACTTCCTTATGTGGATCTGCGTCGGCTTGCCATTCGGCATCCGGAGGATGTGCCTCTGGCTCGTTCCCAGCGGCTACGGTATCTCCGGCTCAGTCGGCATCTTCGCATTGAACTTAATCATAGGCGGTCTCATCGGAGGACTCGCCTTCTTCATCGGGCTGCTGCTCGGTGTCATTCATACCATCCGAGAAATCATCTGAACTACATCGTAAACGAAGAGGGTTTGTTTCTTCTCCAATTTGGAGTAAGAAGCAAACCCTCTTTTTTTGTTGCCCAAAAGCCGGAATATTTGCTGGCGATGCGGCGAAGGAAAGGAGTTTTTAAGCATGAAACGCATGACAGCCGGTGATCTGCAAGCACTCGAATTGCTGATGCAGACCACACCCGGCTTTGAGCATTTTGACAGCGGCGCGGATGGCATTCTCCCTGAGTGCCGAAGCTGTCAATTTCATCGTCCCTTCTGGAAATATCAGTCCTGCGTGTTTGCAGAGTGTCCCTACTGCTGCAAGCCCGTTTCTACTCTCAAAAATCAAAATGGCACATCTGCTGCCGGAAAGGAAGTCAGTCATGAATAACAAAATCGAAGTCTTCAAGAATGAACAGTTTGGAGAAATCCGAACAGCCCTGATCGAAAACGAGCCGTGGTTTGTGGCGGTAGACGTGTGCAGGGCTTTGGAGATCGGCAATTCGTCACAAGCCATTTCACGGCTGGATGCGGACGAGAAGATGATTACCCTCATTTCAAATGAGGGTAATAAACGAGGCAATCCCAACATGACGGTGGTGAACGAACCTGGACTTTACACGCTTATTCTGAGCAGCCGTAAGCCCGAAGCCAAAGCCTTCAAACGCTGGATCACACATGATGTCATCCCCATGATCCGCAAGACCGGCGGCTACATGACGGACTCCCTTCTGGAACGTATTCAGAAGGAACCAGCGGTCATTGTAGAGTTCGCTCAAGCGTTGATTCTGGAAAAGAATCGCGTGAAGGCTCTTGAGTGTGAGCTGAACACGGCAAAGCCCAAAGCCGATTACTACGACGCCTTCATCAATCCGGATGACTGCACCAATATCCGAACGACGGCGAAGGAACTGAAAATCCCAGAGCGCAAGTTCGTCCAGTTCCTTCTCAAAGAAAAGTACCTGTTCCGATCTCCTTCCGGGCAGCTTCTTCCCTACAACAAGGACAGCAATGCCGGACTGTTCATCGTCCGCGATTTTGTGACGTACTGCTACACCGGTTCTCAGACCTACTTCACGCCGAAGGGCAAGGAGGTCATCCGAATGAAGTTCCAGAAAAAGTGCGGCGAAGAGCTGCTTCCCAAGATAGCAAGGTGATTTTCGTGGCAGTCTATCGCGTAAACAAAAATCGTGGCTATACCGTCATGGCGAACTTCCACCTCCGAGACAAGAGCCTGTCACTCAAGGCAGTCGGGCTACTCTCAAAGATGCTCTCGTTTAATGATGGCTGGAAGTTCTCAACCAAGGGACTTTCTGCAATCTGCAAGGAAGGTCCGGATGCCATTCTCTCCGCGCTCCGTGAGCTTGAAAAGCACGGCTACCTTGTCCGGCACCGGCAGAGAGACGGTAAAGGCAGGATGAGCAACACAATCTTTGAGATATACGAAGAGCCGCAGGAGTCTACACCAGAACGGGAAAAGCCACACACGGAAAATCCATGTGTGGAGAAGCCAGATGTGGATAATCCACGCGGGGATAAGTCCGCACAAATAAATACTGATCAAGTAATTACCCAAGAAAGAAATACTCTCTCAAAGAACTATCAATCCATCAATCTTGATGGGATGGACAGGATGGATGAGCGAAGCGAGTATGAAGAGATTATCAAAGAGAATCTTGATTACGACATTCTCTGTCAGGATCCGAAGTTCGATAAAGACCGCTTCCGGGAGATCATGGACATCATGCTGGATGCCGTCTGCTCTACCGCTCCGACCATCCGTATCAATGGCGAGGATATGCCGCAGCAAGTGGTTAAGTCCCGCTTTCTCAAGCTGAATAGCAGCCACATAGAGTACGTTCTGGAAGCAATGAACAAGAACCCGTCAGACATCCGTAATATCCGGGCGTACCTGTTGACCGCTCTGTATAACGCCTCTCTGACGATAGACAATTACTACTCCGCGCTCGTCAATCATGATTTCTACGGGCAGGACAGATCGGCAGGGTCAAAGAAGCCGAAGACCTACGATTATAGCCTTTGTGAAGACACTCTTTAATGAATACCATCGTGAGCAATGCTCGGAAAGGAGGACAGCGTAAATGAAAACCATCTGTCGCCGGATTGTGCCGCCTTAGCTGAGGCAGCATTCCCTCAATCATTTCAAGGAAAGGAGGTATCACTGCAATGCAGGATGAAGTCAACACCAAAGTTGTTGCAATCATGATCAAGGGCGGCAAAATCTCAGCCGAGGTGCTGAAAAAGGCACTGGACAAGTTCGTGCAGGAGATTGAGAAGGCGCAGAAGCAGATGCAGCAGCCAAAAACCTATCGCGGCAAGCAGTCCATCAAGCATCTGATGAGCCAGAATGCCGCTATCTCCAACATCGAAGTGACGGACGGCAACATTAAGTCCTTTGAGCGGACTGCCAGCAAATACGGTCTGGACTTTGCACTCAAGAAGGACGTTTCTGTTGAGCCGCCCAGCTATCTTGTCTTCTTCAAGGGACGGGACGTTGATGTAATGACCGCCGCCTTCAAGGAGTTCTCCGCCAAGACGGTTAAGCAGAAGGAACAGCCGTCCATCCGGCACAAGCTGGATCAGGAGAAAGCCCAGAGCAAGGCGCAGCACAAGGAGAAAGTCAAGGTCAAGACCAAGGATCGGGGTGTGGAGCTGTGAACAAACCCGATGTGAAGAAGCTCATTCTTCTGAACCTCCCGTATGTCTTCACCTTCTACTTTGCGGATAAGATTGCCGCCGTGTTCCGACTTGCACCCGGCACGGAGTTCATCGACAAGCTGACAAACGGCTTTGCCGTGTTCGGCACTGCCTTCGCAAATCCGCTGCCCAGCTTTCATCCCGTCGATCTACTCATCGGTCTGATTGCCGGTGCGTTGCTCAAGCTGGCGGTCTACGTCAAAGGCAAGAATCGCAAGAAGTTACGGCAGGGCGAAGAATACGGATCTGCCCGCTGGGGCAAGCCGGAGGACATCAAGCCGTACATGGACCCGGAGTTCTCCAACAACGTCATTCTGACGCAGACGGAGTTCCTGACCATGAACAGCCGCCCGAAGCAGCCGAAATACGCCCGCAACAAAAATATCCTTGTCATCGGCGGTTCCGGCTCAGGTAAGACACGGTTTTTCGTGAAGCCGAACCTGATGCAGATGCACAGTTCATACGTTGTCACCGACCCGAAGGGTACGGTGCTGGTGGAGTGCGGCAAAATGCTTGAAAAGGGCGGCTACGTCATCAAGTCGCTGAACACCATCAATTTCCGGAAATCCATGCACTACAACCCGTTCGCGTACATCCGCAGTGAGAAGGACATCCTCAAATTGGTCAATACCATCATTCTCAATACCAAGGGGGACGGCGATAAGTCCGGCGAAGATTTTTGGGTCAAGGCTGAAAAGCTCTACTACACAGCCCTCATCGGTTACATCTGGTACGAGGCACCCGACCACGAGAAAAACTTTACTACCCTGCTCGAAATGATCAATGCCTCGGAAGCCAGAGAGGACGATGAGACCTTCAAGAACCCCGTGGATGTCATGTTCGACGAGCTGGAAGCCCGCGACCCTGACCACTTTGCGGTCAAGCAATACCGCAAATACAAGCTGGCTGCGGGAAAGACCGCGAAGTCGATCCTGATTTCCTGCGGTGCAAGGCTTGCGCCCTTCGACATCGCAGAGCTGCGGGAACTGATGAGCTACGATGAGATGGAGTTGGACACAATCGGAGACCGGAAGACGGCGCTGTTCGTCATCATTTCCGATACCGATGACACCTTCAATTTCGTCGTGGCAATCATGTATTCCCAGCTCTTCAACCTTCTCTGCGACAAAGCAGATGACGTTTACAACGGACGGCTTCCCGTCCATGTACGCTGTCTGCTGGATGAGTTTGCGAACATCGGTCAAATTCCGAAGTTTGATAAGCTCATCGCCACCATCCGAAGCCGGGAAATCTCGGCGTCAATCATCTTGCAGTCCCAGTCTCAGCTCAAGACCATCTACAAGGATGCGGCGGACACCATCACGGGCAACTGTGACTGCACCCTTTTCCTCGGCGGAAAAGAAAAATCGACCCTCAAGGAAATCAGCGAGGTGCTGGGTAAGGAAACAATCGACCTATACAACACCTCAGAAACCCGTTCCAACAACAACTCCTATGGCTTGAACTATCAGAAGACCGGCAAGGAACTGATGTCTCAGGATGAGATCGCCGTCATGGACGGAGCCAAGTGTATTTTACAGCTTCGAGGTGTGAGACCTTTTCTCAGTAACAAATACGACATTACGAAGCATCCAAAGTACCGGCAGCTCTCCGACTATAACAAGCGGAACGCCTTTGACATCGAGAAGTACCGGCAGCACAAGCTGGTAGTCAAGCCCGATGACACATTCGACCTCTATGATATGGGCGAGGTCGAAGCGGATTAAAGCCCCGTCGCTGCACTGCGCAGTGGGTAAAGCCTGATGGCTCCCAAAGCAGAACAGCGACGGGGCTTCTTTTTTTATGCCCATTTTCAAAAATACACAACCAATCTTTTTCAAATCAAGGAGGAAAATCTATGGCTTTCATCAATCAGGCTGTCACGGTTCTTCAGACGCTCGTTATCGCCCTTGGCGCAGGTCTCGCAGTGTGGGGTGTTGTCAACCTCATGGAAGGCTACGGCAACGACAACCCCGGCGCCAAGTCTCAGGGCATCAAGCAGCTCATGGCTGGCGGCGGTGTGGTGCTGATCGGCACGACCCTCATCCCCCTGCTCTCCGGTTTGTTCGGCTAATCCACGGCAAGCCCAGCTTAACCGAAGGGTGGTGAAATATTGGGCAGCATTTTAGAAAAGATTGAACAAGCTCTCAAGGATATGCTGATCGGATGGATCGAGAGCAACCTGACCAATATGTTCACCGATGTCAACGAGAAGGTAGGAACGATTGCCGCCGAAGTTGGGCAAACACCGTCCGGCTGGAACGGCGGCGTGTACCAGATGATCCGGGGACTATCCGAAAACGTGATAGTCCCCATCGCTGGTATCATCATCACCTTCGTTTTGTGCTACGAGCTGATTTCCATGATCACCGAGAAAAACAACCTTCATGACATGGACACTTGGATGTTCTTCAAGTGGTTTTTCAAGGCGGCTGTGGCGATCTATCTCGTGACACACACGTTTGACATCGTGATGGCAGTATTCGACATCGGGCAGAACGTAGTTTCCGGTGCAGCCGGAGTAATCCACGGCAACACCAGCATTGACATTGACGCGACGATTGCGCAGATGCGTACCGGCATGGAGAACATGGGCGTCGGAGAACTGCTCGGTCTGTCAATAGAAACGCTTCTGATCAGCTTGTGCCTCAAAATCATGGCGATCCTCATTACGGTCATTCTCTACGGGCGCATGATTGAGATTTACTGCACCGTGAGCATTGCGCCTATTCCCATCGCAACCATGAGCAACCGCGAATGGGGCAGCATCGGCACGAACTATCTGAAAGGCTTGTTTGCTCTGGCATTTCAGGGCTTTCTCATCATGGTCTGCGTTGGCATCTATGCGGTGCTGATCAACGGCATGATTATCGCAGACAACATTCATTCGGCTCTGTTCTCTGTGGCAGCGTACACGGTTATTCTGTGCTTCTCGCTGTTCAAGACCGGAAGCCTCGCAAAATCCATTTTCCATGCGCACTAAGGAGGTCGGCAGCATGAAGAAGTACAGCATCATCTACGCCGATCCCCCTTGGGCGTATCGGACTTACTCCAAGAAGGGACAGGGACGGTCGGCAGAAAGCCACTACCCGACAATGTGCATTGAGGACATCAAGGCACTTCCGGTCGGTGAGCTTGCCGCGAAGGACTGCGCCCTGTTTCTCTGGATCACGTTCCCGTGCCTCTGTGAAGCACTCGAAGTGCTGACGGCATGGGGCTTTTCTTATAAGACCGTGGCTTTTGTATGGGTGAAGCAAAACCGCAGGAACGATGACCTCTTTACCGGCATGGGGTACTGGACAAGGGCAAACGCCGAAATCTGCATCCTTGCTACAAAGGGACACCCGAAGCGAGTTGACGCCGGTGTGCGTCAGGTCATCCTCAGCCACATCGAAGAGCATTCCAAAAAGCCGGATGAAGCGCGGGAGCGCATTGTTCGGCTCATGGGAGACCTTCCCCGCGTAGAGCTTTTTGCCCGTCAGTCTCCCGAAGGCTGGGATGTTTGGGGCAACGAGGTCGAATGCACGGCGCATCTTCCTATGGAGGAAACACCATGCTGCGGCTAAAACCCATCTCTCTTCGTGACGCCAACGAGTATGTCCGGCAGCATCACCGGCATCACAAGCCGGTTGCCGGTCACAAGTTTTCCATCGGCTGTGAAGCAGACGGTGAGCTGGTCGGCGTAATCATCGCCGGGCGTCCTGTCAGCCGGTATCTGGATGACGGCTTCACGTTGGAGGTCACAAGGCTATGCACCAATGGCGCAAAGAACGCTTGCAGCTTTCTCTACGGCGCGGCGGCAAGAGCTGCTGCGGCTATGGGCTATAAGCGCATCATCACCTACACGCTGGAAAGCGAAAACGGTGCAAGCCTTCGGGCTTCCGGCTGGAACTGTCAAGGCAAAGCGGGTGGGCTTCGCTGGACGGGCAAGCGTCAACCGAAGGAGGATCAATATCCCGCACAAATGAAGCTGCGCTATGAAAAGCAGCTTAGAAAGGAGGAAACAGTCAATGGCATTTGTTCCGGTCCCGAAGGATCTTAACCGCGTCAAAACGAAGGTCATGTTCAACCTGACCAAGCGGCAGCTTATTTGCTTTTCCATCGCTGCGGCGGTCGGCGTCCCGATTTTCTTTCTGGCGAAGGCACATCTCGACTTGTCTACGGCGGCAATGCTGATGGTGGTCATCATGCTCCCGTTCATCTTCTTCGCACTTTACGAGAAGGACGGTCAGCCCGCTGAGAAGTATCTGTACCACATCGTACAGTCCATGTTCATCCGGGACAAGGTGCGTCCCTATCGCACAAACAATCTCTACGCTGAAATTCAGCAGAATATCAAAGAACAGGAGGAATTGCAATTTGAACAACAGCACAGCAAAGGCAAAGCCTAAGATGACGGTCAAGAACGGCGTCGTTTACGGCGATGCCCTTTCCGCTCAGGAAAAGAAGCGGATCGTCATGCAGAAGAAAAAGGACAGGAAGGCAAAGAAAGTCCGCAAGTCCGCCCAGCAGACCATTCCCTATGTGGAGATGTGCCGTGACGGTATCTGCAAGGTGAACAGCCGCCTCTACACGAAGTCCATCGCCTTTGAGGACATCAACTACCAGCTTGCGCAGAACGAGGACAAAACTGCCATCTTTGAAGCATGGTGCGACTTTCTGAACTACTTCGACAGCTCGATCTTCGTCCAGCTCTCCTTCATCAATCAGAAGGCAAGCCTGAATGAGTTTCGCAAGCGCATCAACATTCCGGCACAGGAGGACGCCTTCAACGACATCCGCTCCGAGTATTCCGGAATGCTGCAAAGTCAGCTCACCAAGGGCAACAACGGACTGGTCAAGAAGAAGTACATCACCTTCGGCATTGAGGCAGACTCCCTCCGCACGGCAAAGCCGAAGCTCGAACGCATTGAAACCGACATTCTCAACAACTTCAAAACCCTCGGTGTGAGAACCGAGCCGCTGTCCGGCTATGAACGGCTGAAAGTGCTTCATGATGTGTTCAACATGGACACCAATGAGCCGTTCCGCTTTTCCTTTGACATGGTTGCTCGGACAGGACTCAGTACGAAGGATTTCATCGCGCCCACTTCCTTTGACTTCCGTGAAGGCAAGTGCTTCAAGATGGGCAGAACCATCGGCGCGGTGAGCTTCCTGCAAATCCTCGCGCCGGAACTCAATGACCGTATGCTTGCCGACTTCCTTGAGATGGACAGCAACATCACGGTCAATTTTCATATCCGGACGATTGACCAGGCGAAGGCAATCAAGAGCATCAAGTCGAAGATCACCGACCTCGACAAGATGAAGATCGAGGAACAGAAAAAAGCCGTCCGCTCCGGCTACGATATGGACATCATCCCGTCCGATCTCGCCACCTTCGGCGGCGAGGCAAAGCGTCTGTTGCAGGATCTCCAGACCCGCAATGAGAGACTGTTCCTTGTGACTATCCTCATCATGAACACAGCAACCAGCCGCCAGAAGCTCGAAAATGCGGTGTTCCAGACCGCCGCCATTGCCCAAAAGTATAACTGTGCGCTCAAGCGTCTTGACTTCCAGCAGGAAGAGGGGCTGATGTCCTCTCTGCCTATCGGCGTCAATCAGGTGGAAATCGAACGCGGACTGACCACTTCCAGCACGGCGGTTTTCGTGCCGTTCACCACGCAGGAGCTTTTTCAGGGCGGCGAAGCTCTCTACTACGGGCTGAACGCGCTGTCCAACAACATGATCATGGTTGACCGCAAGCAGCTCAAAAACCCCAACGGGCTGATCTTGGGTACACCCGGTTCCGGTAAGTCCTTCTCTGCCAAGCGCGAAATGACGAACGCCTTCCTCATCACGGAGGATGACATCATCGTCTGCGACCCCGAAGCCGAGTATTTCCCCCTTGTACAGAAGCTCGGCGGTCAGGTCATCCGCATCTCGCCGGTCAGCACGGATTATATCAATCCGCTGGACATCAACACGAACTACTCCGAAGAGGAAAATCCGCTGACGCTGAAATCCGACTTCATTCTCTCCATGTGCGAGCTGATTGTCGGCGGCAAGGACGGCTTGCAGCCGGTTGAGAAGACCATCATTGACCGCAGCGTCCGCATGGTCTATCAGGAGTTTCTTGCAGACCCCAAGCCGGAGAAAATGCCGATCCTCGAAGACCTCTACAACATTCTGAGAAATCAGAAGGAACCGGAGGCACAGCGCATCGCAACTGCCCTTGAAATCTATGTTCACGGCTCTCTGAACGTCTTCAATCACAGAACGAATGTGGATGTCAACAACCGCTTCGTCTGCTATGACATCCGCGAACTCGGCAAGCAGCTCAAGAAGCTCGGTATGCTGATTGTGCAGGATCAGGTTTGGAACAGGGTCACAATCAACCGCGCCCAGCACAAGGCTACCCGCTACTACATGGACGAGTTTCACCTTTTGCTGAAAGAGGAACAGACCGCCGCGTACAGCGTGGAAATCTGGAAGCGTTTCAGAAAATGGGGCGGCATCCCGACCGGCATCACCCAGAACGTCAAGGACCTGCTTGCATCCCGCGAGGTAGAGAACATCTTTGAAAACTCGGATTTTGTCTACCTTCTGAATCAGGCGTCCGGAGACCGGCAGATTCTCTCGAAGGCGCTGAACATCTCGCCCAGCCAGCAGAACTACATCACCAATTCCAATGCCGGTGAGGGGCTGATCTTCTACGGCTCGACCATCGTTCCCTTCAAGGACGATTTTCCGAAGGACACTCAGCTCTACCGCATCATGACCACCCGCTTAGAAGAAACCACACAGAACTGATAGGAGGATTTTGAATATGAACAACAAGATGATTACCATTCCCTACGCGGACGCTATCGAATACGGAGAGAACACCTCCGCGCTGTTTAAGGCTCTGTGGGAGCTGACCGATCTGATCCGACTGGAAAGCGACCTCAAGAAGCATCACCGCGCCTACCTCCATGTGAGGGAGGACATCGACGAAAAGGTCAAGGAGGCGCGTCAGATTATGACCAAGGTATCTGTGGATATGATCGGTTTCTACTTCAAAGTTGATGTTCCCAAGTGCAGCAACAGCGATGAGAATACCCCTTTCGCTGACGCGGGTGATGATGAAACCGTATCTATCCCCAAGGATGAGTATGAGCTGATGATCGACGATTTGCTCACGATGTCCGAAATCATTCAGTGCGTTGCAGATATGCGCACGCAGGATATGAAGGCAATCCGCGAGTTCGGCAAGTTTATCCCCGCCTTTGCCGCCTTTGAGAAGAACCGCCTGAGCCTCTATCGTGAGGCGGCGAAGGAAGCCGAGGAAATCTTCGACCGTTGGGCAGACGAGATTGACGATCTCGACGAGGACTTCATGGAAGATGAGGACTATGAGCCGGACGAGTATTACTCCGACTGATATGCGCTCAAATCCGAAGAAAGGAGCTGGTTTTTATAGAGCTTGACATCATTCATACCGGCGATTGCCTTGAAATCCTGAAAACTCTGCCCGATGACAGCGTTCATTGCTGTGTGACATCCCCGCCGTATTACGCGCTCCGTGATTACGGCATGGATGCCCAGATCGGCAGAGAGACAACGCCGAAGGAATATATCTCGCGCCTGACGGAAGTGTTTACCGAAGTCAGGCGCGTTTTGCGTCCGGATGGAACGCTCTGGCTGAACATCTCGGACACCTACGCTGGAAAGGGCAATCAGGGAGATTTCATTGACCCGAAGAACCCCTACGGCAGAAACGGTCAGGCTGTGGCTCTCAACAACAAGGTTGAGGGCTGCAAGCCAAAGGACATGATCGGCATTCCGTGGATGCTGGCTTTTGCCCTCCGTGATACCGGCTGGTATCTGCGCAACGACATCATCTGGATGAAGGACAACCCCATGCCGGAGAGCGTCAAAGACCGCTGCGCCCGCTGCTACGAGCATATTTTCCTGTTCTCCAAGTCCAAGAAGTATTTCTTCGACTACAAGGCGATCTCCGAGCCGATTGCCCCTGCAACGGCAGAACGCCTCAAGCGCGGCATGAAGGGCGGTAACAAATACGGAAAGCCCGTTCCCGGTCAGCCTCAGCCGCAGTCCATCAACCGCCCCCGTGAGCATGGCGAGATCAAGGATTGTGACATCAATCCGCTCCGCAACAAGCGCGATGTCTGGAAGATCAACACCGTCCCCTTCAAGGGCGGTCACTATGCCGCCTACCCTCCAAAGCTGGTTGAAACCTGTCTTCTCGCCGGTTGTCCAGAAGGCGGCATTGTGCTTGACCCGTTCATGGGAAGCGGCACAACCGGCATGGTTGCCTCGCAGATGGGGCGTCATTTCGTCGGCATCGAGTTGAATCCGGCGTACACCGAGCTTGCCTACAAGCGGATTGGAGGTGAAACCTGATGTCCAAGGAACCGGAGCTTAAAGCCCGCGACAAGGTAGTTGTGCGGATGACGCGAGAAGGCGCGGTTGAGGAAAACCTGACGGCTGGCACCGAGCAGCGTGTGTCAAAGCGGCTGGAAGATGCGGAGCTGGTGAAGCCCGGTGAGACAGCCGAGCCTTCCGAGGCACTTTCTGCGGAGGAACAGAAAAAGGTGCAGATGCGCCGTCAACAGCGTCAGTTTCAGGTGGAACACGCCGAGGATAACGACACACAGCCGCCCTCGGAAACGTCCGTCACAGAAGAGAAAAGGGCAGAAAATCCACCCCAGAATGCACCTGAACCGCTGCCCTCGGAAACTCCGTTCAAGCCCCCTGCTTTGGAGCAGCGCGGTGTTTCTTCTCATACCGGCACGGTGATTGCCGAAACGGTTGTCACACACAAGCTGCGCAAGACCTCTGCGGTTGAAGCCGTTGACGCGGATGCCGTTCTCTCCCAAGCGGCGGAGACTGCCTCCGCAAAGCCGGTCTCGGACGATGCCGTCCCGCCCACAAAGCGGATGCAGAAGCTCGAAAGAAAGTCAGAAAAGGCACATGAGCGTCTGGACGCTGCCCGTGAGAAGCTGCCCACGCACAAGGTCCTCAAGAAAGAGCGCGTCTTCGATGAAGAAACCGGCAAGGGCAAAACCCACCTTCATTTTGAGGATGAGCTGAAAAAGCCCAAGGGCAAAGGCAAGCTGCAATTTGAGACGGAGAAAACCGTCCGCAAGGTCGGAGACACCCTCGCTTCCGGCATTCACGGCAAAATCCATGAGGTCGAACAGGAAAACACGGCGGTTGAGGCGGCGCATAAAACAGAGATTGCCGCTGAGACCGCTGCGAGGCATTTCCGTCATCATCGGGAAAGCAGCGTCAACAAGCCTTATGAGAAGGTTTCCAAGCTGGAACACAAGGCGGATGTAGCTGACGCCAAGCTCCAATATGAGAGAAATCAGCAGGAGCATCCTGAGATGAAGAAGCAGAACATGAACAAGCACTACCAGAAGCAGAACATCAAGAAGGAATATGCCGCTGCACGGAATGCCGGTTCTCAGACTGCCGGGACTGCCACGAAGAATACCGGCAAGAAGCTCGGCGAGAAGGCGTCCGACAAGATCAAGGAGTTCTTTGAGAAGAACAAGAAGGTCTTCATCTGGATCGGCGTCGGAATTGCCCTTCTCGTTTTGCTCGGTGCCGGAATCAGCTCGTGTTCGATGCTTACTTCTACCGGCTCGACGGTTATCGCTTCCTCTTATCTCAGTGAGGATGACGCGATGCTGGGCGCGGAATCGCAGTATTGCCGGATGGAGCAAGAGCTGCAAAGCTATCTGGATAACTATGAAAGTAACCATGACTATGACGAGTATCACTTTGATCTGGATGATATTGAGCATGACCCCTATGTGCTGATCTCCATTCTCTCGGCTCTCCATGAGGGCGAGTTCACGCTGGATGAGGTGCAGGGTACGCTTCAAATGCTGTTTGAAAAGCAGTATATCCTCACAGAAGAGGTCATCGTCGAAACCAGATACCGCACGGAGACCGACACATGGACGGATGCAGACGGCAACACGCACACGGAAACCTACCGCGTTCCGTATGACTATTACATCTGCAATGTGAAGCTCGAAAACTTCAATCTCTCCCATGTCCCGGTCTACATCATGTCTCAGGAACAGCTTTCCATGTACGCAACGTATATGTCGGTGCTGGGCAACCGCGAGGATCTGTTCGGTGACTCTCCCTATGTGGACAAATACATCACCAACCCTCCCGCTGACTACGATGTCAACCCGGAATACCTGAACGACGAGAAGTTTGCAGCGCTGATTACCGAGGCGGAAAAGTATCTCGGCTATCCGTATGTGTGGGGCGGCTCCAATCCCGACACATCCTTTGACTGCTCCGGCTTTGTCAGCTATGTTCTCACGAACAGCGGTCTTGTGAACACCGGGCGGCTTGGCGCACAAGGGCTTTACAACGTCTGTACGCCGGTTTCAAAGGCGAATGCACAGCCCGGTGATCTTATTTTTTTCGTCGGGACGTATGACACCCCCGGTGTGTCTCACGTCGGCATTTACGTCGGTGATGGCGTCATGATCCACTGCGGCGATCCCATTCAGTACACATCCATCAACTCTTCCTATTGGCAGCAGCATTTCTACGCCTTCGGAAGACCCGCCTATTAAAAGAAAGGAGTTTTTCATGAATCCCAAGTACCAGAAAGTCCTCTCCGACATTGAGAAGGCTGAAAAAAAGAAGTCCGAAATCGAAGGTCAGCTCAAGGAGCTGTACGACAAGAAGACAGAGCTGGAAAACCTTGAAATCATCAATACCGTGCGCTCTATGGTGATGGACAAGGATCAGATTATGGCGTTCCTGTCTTCCATGAAGGGCGGCACCAAGCCCGCTGAAAATACGGAGGTAATCGACAATGCGTAAGAAGTTTCGTTTTCTGACCGTCCTTGCGGTCTGCGTCATGGTTCTGTCCTGCTTCTCCGTGACGGCGTTTGCCTACGCCGATGATACCGAGCAGAACCTTCCCGTCACGGAGGCAACCCAGCCGGAACAGCAGCCTGAAACCACTCCCACGCCGGAAAAGCCGAAGGGTGAGCCGATTGACGATGAGGGCAACGCCTACACCCGCGACTTGCTCTATGACAAGGCAACCAACAAGCAGTTCATCACTGTCCAGACGAAGAACGGCAACACCTTCTTCATTGTCATCGACTACGATGCGCCCATCAACGAGGATGAGGAACAGTATCAGACATACTTCCTCAACATGGTTGATGAGAGCGATCTGCTTGCGCTGCTGGATGATGATACTGCGGCTGCTCTGACCACCTGTAACTGCAAGGAAAAGTGCGCTGCCGGTCAGGTCAACACAGACTGCCCGGTCTGCAAGACCAACATGAGCGAATGCACCGGCACAGCCCCCGTTACACCTGAGCCGGATAAGGATGCGGAAACCGATGCTCCCGCCCCTAAACCCGAAAAGAAATCCAACATCGGCATGATCCTCGTCATCTTCGTTCTTGCCGGTGCTGCGGGTGCAGCCTATTACTACATCAAGTTCGTCAAGGGCAGAAAGCTCAAGGATGAGGATATGGACTTCTTCGACGATGAAGGCTACGAGGAAGAGCCGTACATCAACGAGGATGATGAGCCGCAGATTGCGGAGGATGCCGAAACGGATGGTGATGAAGATTGATCTTAGTCATTGCTGAAAAGCCCAGCGTAGCCCAGTCCATCGCAAAGGTGTTGGGCGCGACGTCCCGCAAGGACGGCTACATGGAGGGCGGCAATTACATTGTTTCGTGGTGCTTCGGTCATCTGGTGGAGCTGGCAGACGCCAGCTCCTACGATGAGCGGTATGCCAAGTGGCGGTACGACGATCTGCCCATTGTTCCGGAGAACTGGATGTTTGAGGTCACGAAGGACAAAGCACAGCAGTTCAAGGTGCTGTCCTCTCTCATGAAGGACAAGCGCGTCACCGAACTGGTCTGTGCAACCGATGCAGGACGCGAGGGTGAGCTGATCTTCCGGCTGGTCTACAACAAAGCCGGATGCACCAAGCCCTTCAAGCGTCTGTGGATCAGCTCGTTGGAGGATTCCGCCATCCGCGAAGGCTTCCAGCATCTCCGGGACGGCATGGAATATGACTGTCTCTTTGAAGCAGCACTCAGCCGCTCGAAGGCGGACTGGATTGTCGGCATCAACGGCACCCGCCTGTTTACCACGCTCTATCACAAGAAGCTGGTGGTCGGGCGCGTCCAGACGCCGACCCTTGCAATGCTGGTGGAGCGCGACGGGAAAATCTCCACGTTCCAAAAGGAGAAGTATTTCAACGTCCACGTCGGCAAGGGCGATCTGACCGCCGATCTGGAAAAGGTCAAAACCGAAGAGGAAGCAAAAAGAATTGCGGCGGCTTGCGAGAAAAAGCAAGCCGTCGTTTCTTCTCTCAAGCGGGAGACGAAAACCGTCAATCCTCCGAAGCTCTATGATCTGACCACCTTGCAGCGCGAGGCAAACCGATACTACGGCTTCACTGCCCAGCAGACGCTCGATCTCGTTCAGACGCTCTACGAAAAGAAGCTCCTGACCTATCCGCGCACGGACAGCCAGTTTATTACGGACGATATGGAGGACACTGCCCGTCAGGTCATTTCCATCGTCTGCCGCCAGCTTCCGCTTTTCTCCGGTGTTTCGGTTACTCCGGACATTGCCCGCGTAACCGACAACAGCAAGGTTACGGATCACCACGCCATTCTCCCGACCGTTCAGCTTGAAAAGCAGGATGTTTCCGCGCTCCCGCAGTCGGAGCAGAAAATCCTCAATCTTATCGGGATGCGCCTCCTGTGTGCGACCGGCGAGAAGCACACCTACGCAGAGACGCAGATCACGCTCTCCTGCGAGGGCTATGCGTTCAAAGACAAGGGCAAGACCGTCGTTCAAAACGGCTGGAAAGCCATTGAAGAGCTGTTCAAGGCTTCCCTCAAGACGAAGGAAAAGGACGATCCCATGAAGTCCCTGCCCGAAGTCCATGAGGGCGATGTTCTGGATGGTGTGTCCGCCAGCGTCACCGAACACTTTACGACACCCCCGAAGCAGTTCACGGAAGACACGCTCCTGTCTGCGATGGAGACTGCCGGAAATGATCAGTTTGACGATGACACCGAAAAGAAAGGTCTCGGCACTCCCGCGACCCGCGCCGGGATCATTGAAAAGCTGGTAAAGTCCGGCTTTGCTGAACGCAAGGGCAAATCCCTCATTCCCACAAAGGACGGCTGCAACCTCGTCTGCGTCCTGCCGGAACAGATCACTTCTCCCGCAATGACGGCGGAATGGGAAAACACGCTCATGGAGATTGAACGCGGCAAGGCAGATGCGGACGCCTTCCTCAGCGGCATTGTCCGGATGACCGGGGATCTCGTGAAAGCCTACCCGTTTCTCTCCGATGCCGAAGCCCAGCGTTTCGGCACGGGGAAAGAGGAAATCGGCAAATGCCCCCGCTGCGGTTCTCCGGTCTATGTCGGCAAGGGCAACTTCTATTGCTCGAATAAGAAATGCTCCTTCTGCCTGTGGGAAGACAACAAGTTCTTTTCCAGCAAGAAAAAGAAGCTGACCAAGAAGATTGCAAAGGAGCTGCTGGACAAGGGCTGGTGCCGCGTGACCGGGCTTTACACGCCGAAGAAGCCTCAGCTCTACGATGCGGTGATCCGGCTGGATGACAGCGGCGGCAAATACGTCAGCTTCAAAATGGAGTTTGACCGATGAGCCGCCCGAAGTACATTGCCTCATGCAGCGGAGGCAAAGACAGCGTAGCGACGCTCCTGCTGGCAGCACAGCACAATGAGCCGCTGGACGAGGCAGTTTTCAGCGAAGTCATGTTTGATCAGGACACAAGCGGTGAAGTCCCGGAACACCGGGACTTCATCTATGACCGGCTCAAGCCCTTCTGCGAAAAGGAGCTGGGCATCAAGTTCACCATTCTCCATGCAGACAAGACCTACGATGACGTATTCCATCATGTCATCACCCGCGGACCTCATAAGGGCGAGGTTCGCGGCTTTGCGTGGGCTGGGATGTGCGCAGTCAATCGGGATTGCAAAATCCCGCCCGTCCGCAAGTACAATGCCGCGCTCTCGCCGGACACCGTGAGCTATGTCGGCATCGCAGAGGATGAACCCAAACGCCTTGCGCGTCTGGACGGCGTGAAGAAGGTCAGTCTGCTTGCCAAGTACGGCATGACGGAGGCGGACGCCTACAAGCTCTGTCAGGATCACGGACTGCTTTCCCCGATTTACGCTCACTGCCGGAGAAACGGCTGCTGGTTCTGCCCCAACGCAAGTGATAAAGAAGTGCTGCACATAATCACAAATCACCCGGATATGTTTGACCGGCTGATTGAATGGGAGAACGAAGACAACATATTCCATCGTCGGATGACGCGCAGAGAAACCCCGTCTGAGGTAAAGGCTCGTTTATTGAGCAAATCCCAGACGGGTTTTTCTTCACCCAAAAGAAAATAAGAAATGGAGGTTTGAGATGGCTGAAAACAAAAATGCACAGCAAGTCCGCGAAATCACGGACAAGCTGGAACAGGGCATCAAGGAGCTTTTTGAATCCGAGCGGTTCAAGGAATATCTCCGCACGATGTCCAAGTTCTACAACTATTCCTTCAACAACACGCTGCTCATTGCGATGCAGAAGCCGGAGGCAACCTATGTTGCCGGTTATACCTCGTGGCAGCGCAACTTTGACCGTCAGGTCATGAAGGGCGAAAAGGGCATCAAGATTCTCGCACCCGCGCCGTACAAGGCGCAGGAAGAGCGTGAAAAGATTGACCCCGTGACGCAGAAGCCGGTAATCGGCACGGACGGAAAGGCTGTCACGGAAACAGTTGAGGTTCTGCGTCCTGCCTTCAAGGTGGTGAGTGTCTTTGATGTTTCCCAGACGGACGGCAAGGAGCTTCCGGACATCATCGTCGATGAGCTGAAAGGCACCGTCGAAAACTACGAGGCGTTCTTCGATGCGCTCAAGCAGGAATCTCCCGTCCCCGTTTCCTTTGAGGATATTCCGGGCGGGGCAAAGGGATTCTTCTCGCCGGTTGAAAGCCGCATTGCCATTCAGGAAGGCATGAGCGAAATCCAGACGGTCAAAACCGCCATTCACGAGATCGCCCACGCAAAGCTCCACGCCTTCAAGCAGGATGAGCAAGCCGCACTCGAAGACAAGAAGGATCGTCACACCAAAGAAGTTGAGGCGGAGAGCGTTGCCTACACCGTCTGCCAGCGTTACGGCATTGAAACTTCGGACTATTCCTTCGGCTACATCGCCGGTTGGTCATCCGGCAAGGAGACCAAGGAACTGAAAAGCTCTCTGGACACCATCCGCATGACGGCGGCTGAGATGATCGAGGGCATTGACGCCAAGCTCAAGGTGCTGCTGGCAGAGAAAGCACAGTCCGCAGAGAAGGAAACCGAAACTCCTGCAAAGGAAGCCATTCTGGAAGAAAAGCCGGAAGCCCCTATTTACCGCGAGACGGCGAATTACGCCTATGAAGCCGGTGAGATGGACGCTTATCGCGCCTCCCTTGCTGCAAATGAGGAATGCCGCCGTGCGATTGAAGCGGCGATCAGCTCTAACTACGCAGATAACCGGCTGGATGCGGATGCTGCCGTGAAAAGTGTCCTTGAGCAGTTCCCTCCGGAGCGCGTCCGGTATGTCCTCGCAAACACCATTCAGCAGAAAGACTTTGATGGGCGCATTCCCCAGCCCCTCAAGGAATGGGCGAAGAGCGTTGAGGTCTGCCCGGAGAACGCCTCCCGCTTCCTTGTGGATAAACCCAATCCCGGACTGACCGCACTTTTCGTCGATGCGTTCCGCCAGCAGACCGAAGCGCAGAAGGAAGTCATGCCTGAGAAAGCAGTGGAAAGAGACCCGGAGGTCGTTGCATGGGAGAACGATGAGATTACCTCGATTGAGGTAAAAACCGTGGAGGTCAAGTCTCCCTTTGCCCCCTTGTCGGAGGAAGCGGCAAAATCACCGAAAGCGCACCGCCTGACTGCCGAAGAGAAGGAGATCAAAGCCGCCGTCATGGACACGCTCAAGGGGCAGATTGCCTATAACAACGACGGTATGCGGGCGTCCTATCGTTCTTCCAATCATTCCTTCAATCTGCTGGCGCGGAACGGCGTCAGGATCGAGGGCAACACGGTTACGCAGAACGGTGAGCCGCTGTTCAAAATCCATCGCCGTCATGCGATGCGGAAAACACAGGGCTGCTATCGTGAGCTGATGCCGACGCTGGAATACGTCAGGCAGGAGCAGAAGCAGGAAAAGCCCTCTATCCGCGATCAGCTCAGGACTGCCGCAAAACAGCAGCCAGAGAAGAAATCTCCGGTCAAATCCAAAACGCACGACATGGAGTTGTGAGAAAGGAGACGCATGAAGAAATACACAGACGTTGACATCATTGCGGAGCTGCAGAAGCTCGTGGACAGTCATGTAGACAGCTACAAGGAAGACTTCGACATCGACAAGCGCATCATCCGCCGCGCTGCCGAAAGCCAGAATCCCGAAGACAAGACGCTGATGTGGTTCTGCCGTCCGCATGGGACGCACTGCCTCAATGAAAATCAGGTCTTTATTCAGGGAACGCGAGATCACAACTCCTTCCGTTTCTATGCGGAACAGACCTACGACGAGTGCATTGCCCGCGTCATTGTCCCGAAAACCGTCAAGCGCGGCAAGGTCTTCGGGGACGTCTTTGAGATCAACTACCGGGAACAGGCGGCAAATGTGGCGCAGAACTCGATTGCGCCGGATCATGACCGGCTGACCTTCGCAGACGGCTATGTGCTGGACGCACCCTGCCGCAGCAGCTTCGATGCAGCAATGTCTCTGGTAGGTGAGCATGGCGGCGTCAAAACCTACCAGACGCTCCCGAAGGACGCGGATGCTCTGGCGGAAGTGCTGTCCAAGCAGAAAAGCCGCCGTGACAGACTGCCGGAGGCAGAGAGGACAGAGGTGCTTTCGCCTCTGTCCATCTCTGAACTCCGCAAGTACGAAGCGGTCAAAAAGGCGCATCCGGACGCGCTGGTTTGCTTTGCTCAAAACGGCTATTTTGAGCTGTACGGCAAGGACGCAGAGAAAGCCGCGCCGCTTCTCGGCACAAAGCTCCTTGAGAAGAAGGTGCGCGGCAAGCCTTCCATGCTGGTGACTGGCTTCCGTGAAGCCGCGTGGGTAGCCGGTTCTCACAAGCTCTGGAAGTCCGGCGCAGATGTCTTTCTCAGCAAGGACGGCGAGACCTTCAAGGAACTCAAAGCCGCAGATTACATTCCTGTTGGCGCGACGCTGAATGTGGACGGAATCAAGTGCAGAATTGACGCGGTTGATTTTGCTGCCGATGAAGTCCGACTGACCAACATCGAGGACAAAAACCGCCCCATCCGCTTTTCTGAGAGCATCGAATATATCCGCTCCTATGTGGAGGATGCCGGAACTGCTATCTACGACACCATCCCCAAGAAACCCGCTGCCCGTGAATCCATCCGTGACAAGCTGAAATCCGCGCAGAAAGCCCAGCCGTCCCACACACCGAAGCCGCAGAAAAACAAAGGAAAGGATATGGTACTCTGATATGAAAAACTTTACCGTAGAAGAACTCAACCTCATGTGCTGCTTCAATACGTCCAGCCGGAAGCGGCTGATCGACGAGAGCGTCACCCTGAACGACATGGACGGCGAGATCGCAGAGCTGATGTATAAGACCGTCCGGAAGCTCGAAGCCATGACCGACGCGGAGTTTGAAGAACTGTATATCATGCCGGACGGCATGGTGGATGACTGAAAGGAGGATGCCTATGCCCGTATTAGACGGTAATTTTGAAGCCTTCGTCACAAACCTCGGCAAGTACAACGAGGGTATGCTGGTCGGTGAGTGGGTGAAGCTGCCCACAACCGAGGAAGAGATGCAGAAGGTCTTTGAGCGCATTGGGATCGGCAAGCAGGACGAGTTCGGTCAGCCCTATGAAGAGTGGTTTATCACCGACTACGAATGCCCGATCTACGGCGTCCAGAAGATGCTTGGCGAGTACGAGAGCCTTGATAAGCTCAACTACCTTGCCTCCTTGATTGACGAGCTTTCCCTGAGCGATCAGGAAAAGCTCGTTGCCATTATGGAAGCCGGGTGCGATGAGGTCAGCGACATCGACGATCTCATCAACCTGACGTTCAATCTGGACTGCTACGACATCATGCCCGGTATCAACGACGAATCCGATCTCGGCTATTATTACGCCCACGAAGCCGGTATCTACTCCGAAAAGGATCTCGGACCTCTGGCAAATTACATCGACTATGAACGCTATGGGCGAGACATTGCGATGGATGAGCAGGGACGCTTCACCGATGAGGGCTATGTCCGTGTCGCAAGCGAACGCTGGGACAGGCAGTTTGACGGTGAGCTTGATGATATTCCCGATGAATACCGGATCACCGGCTCAGGGGAAGCCGCCGAGCGTGACAGCACCATTGCCGTTCTCATCGTTGAGCCGGGAAAGGAGCCTTATGTGAAGGAGATTGACTCCGGGCTGGAGTCCTTGCAGCATGAGGTCGGCGGCTGCATCGAGGCGATTTATCCCTACGAAGACCCGGTTGCCTTAGTCTGCAACGAGGAAGGCAAGCTGGAAGGATTGCCCCTGAACCGCGCTCTGCGCGATGAGGACGGCGACATCTACGATGTTGTTGCCGGAACATTTATGGTAGTCGGTTTGACGGATGACAGCTTCGGTTCTCTGACCGTAGAGCAGATGCAGAAGTTCTCCGACCTCTTCAAAGTTCCAGAGCAGTTTGTTAAGTTGGGCGATAAGATTGTTGCGATCCCCATGATCTCGAAGGAACAGCAGAAGCAGGAAGCTACCGAGCAGAAGGACTTTGAGATGAATGCCGACACCTCCGGTCTGACGGTTGCCGGTCACATCGGGACATGGCACACCATTGACCAGCACGAAGTCGGCGGTCACAGCTTTTATCTGATGGAGCATGACACTTACGGCGATGAAGCGGCTTGCATCATTGTCGATGAGCGCGGCAAGCTCGTCCTTGATGATGTCTACAACGGCTTTGACGATGACACGCTCCGCCTTCTTGACCTTGAGGTCAAGGAAGTGCCGGAAATGCCCGATCCCACGCTCTCCGTTCAGGATATGAAGGACTACGGCTACGCATGGGCTGGCGTTCTTCCCGCCGGTCAGGAGGCGGCTGAGAAGGCTTTGGAGAAGGGCTGCGAGGTTTACCGTCTTTATTCCGATAACACAGAGGGCTTGTGCGTGGATGCCAAGGAGATTGCCGATCATGCGGCAAAGGGCGGAATGCTCGGTATCAGCAAGGAAAGCTGGATGGCGGCACTTGAGAAGGAAAACTACCTCAAGGCAGCGGAGATGTCGATGGAGGATGACTACGGCATGATTGATGGGATCATCAACAACGGTCCGAAGGAAGACAAGACCGCAGAGGTCAAAGCCCCCGAAAGGGGCGAGAAGTCCTCCATCATGGACAGACTCAAGTCTGCAAAGGCTGAAAAGCAGAAGGAATGCTGCCCTCCAAAAAAGCACAAAGGAGAGATTGAGCTGTGAGCAGAAGTCAGAAATGGCGGCAGGAGTGGTCGTTCTTCATAGGAGACAGCGGACGGCGGAAGTATAACCGCGTCTGCGTCCGCTGCGTCCATAGCTGCAAGCAGAGTTTCCGTGCGGATCTCATCGCCTGTCCGCACTTCTCCCGCAAGGCATCGAGGTGTAGACAGTTAGGGGTCGAAAAAGCCTGTGATAGCAAGCCTCAGAGTGGCGAAAATTGACCAACCTAAGTGATTGTATTCCCTGCGCAGTTTCTTCTTTAGAGCGGAAATAAGTGTTGATTTCGGCACTTGTTTGAATGCTCGGAAAACGAACCAAGAGCCTCTGTCGATGCCCGTTAGGGTGTCGGCAGAGGCTCTTTTTTTATGACATATTCAAAATAGCGGACAGCAGTTCTTGAACCTGCTGCCGGTATTCTGGCTTTATATCCGAAATACGTCTGGCAAGCGCAAGGGCTTCCGCTTCTGGATCGTCAGTCCCAAAAATAATTCGGTCTGCGCTGACGCCGAGCAAACGGCAAAGACGCTGCAAGGCTTCAAGAGAGATACCGGATGCACCACGCTCAATGGCACTCAGGTGATTCGGCGTCATGCCAAGCATTTCTGAGAGCGTGTCCTGCGTATAGCCCGCCTGTTCTCTTGCCACTTGAATATTGCCGCCGATTTCAATATTGATGTCCTTCTTCTCTCGCATAGCCTCACCACCTTTGCATTTAGTGTACCTAACGGCGGTGTCATTATCCACGGTACGCCGTCGTTGATTTTACTAACGACAATGCGTTGACTGTCCGTGATGAGGGTGATAGAATGGAGTTACCTACCAAAAGAGTGAAAGAAGGGGTGTCATGTCGCGCATTATTAAGTTTAGAAAGTCTGCTCAAAAAGCTGAAAAGCAATCCGTTCAAGGCAAGACTTGTGCGTTTACCGGTCATAGACCACAGAGTCTTCCGTTCGGCTTTGATGAATCCGATAAGCGTTGTACTTCTTTGAAGTCTGTTATGCGGGATCAGATTGTAGCACTCATCGAGAACGAGGGCGTCACGCATTTTATTACCGGCATGGCTCTTGGCGTCGATATGTACGCTGCGGAAATTGTACTCGATTTGAAATCAAAATACCCTCACATTACTCTGGAAAGCGCAATCCCTTGTGAGACACAAGCGATCAAATGGTCTGTGGATTCACGGGAACGGTATTATAATATCGCGGCAAAGTGTGACAAGGAGACCATGCTGCAACGGGAGTACACGCCGGACTGCATGGACAAGAGAAATCGGTACATGGTCGATCACGCCGATTATATTCTCGCAGTATGGAATGGATGCCCCAGCGGTACCGGGAATACCGTGAGATATGCTCACAAAAAGGGCAAGACCATCATCGTCATCAATCCGGCTTCCCTTGATGTCACGCGGGAATAAGGCAAAAAATCCCTTCTGAATCAAGCGTTGTGAAAACCGTGAAGTATTTCCCGATAGTGAATACACATTGCACTACTCGGTGATTATTGGAAACGTGTACGGCGTATGCTGCCCAGTGAACATCTCCACGGAACACATAGAATTTTCACGGCTTCGTAAAACGGAAAGTGTCACCTTATGGACAGTCCCTTGCCGAGGGAAAAATAAATCGCTGGAAACGGGAACGCCCCCGGCACTGTGCGTCTGGCACAGTGTCGGGGGCGTTTTTCCGTGTCTTAGTTATGAGCCAGTTCATTTAGGAGCAGCTTTCGATAGTCCACATCCAAGACGCAGCGATGATAGTCCATCAGACGGTGTTCGTCGAACAGCTTTTCACAGAGCTTGGTCAGCGGATGATTCATCAGCTTTGCAGAAATGCCAGTCTCGTTGAAAAACCTTGCCCATGTGAAGACCTCTTCTAAATCCTCCTGCCCAAGCGTAGCAGGAATGATGGCGTTGCAGAGACGGACAATGGGACTGTCCGCAAATCGCTCTGCGACTTCCTCCGGTGTGCATTCATAGCGGTCACAGTCAAAGGAAAGCGCATCCTCAATTTTAAGATAATTCTCGGTTTCATCCCGCGTCAAGGTTATGGTGTAGTCTCCCATACCGGACGGCACATCAATATTCTCCATGACATCAAGCTCGTAACGGGAGCCGCCGATGATCGCTTCAAAGGAGAAGGACTGACAGATTACTGCTGGGTTTTTGTCTATCTTGTCCTCATTCAGAAAGGACAGCGGATTGTACTCTGTTAGTTCCCAGTCGATTTTTCCTCTCTCTGTTTGCTCGGCAATCTGCTGGATCAGATGTTGTTCTTCTTCGTGCAGATTTTCATTGTACAACATGATACACCTCCGTTTTCTGATTGTCGTTTTTTTGGGGGGCTGCTCTATGTTTCCGAAGAGACTGCCGTTTGTATCATCATTCCTTGGCTGAGGGCAGACCTTCGTAAAACTTCCTAAGTTCGCCCAAACTGCTTGTCCGATTTTTGATAGGCAGGGAGTCCCATGTAATGTCATGATAGCGTTCCGGCGGCTCATCCCGCAGTCTTCGGTCGATGATGCAGACAATGCCGGTGTCTGTGAAATTGCGGATCAATCGCCCGATACCTTGCTTGAGCTTGATAATCATTTCGGGAACGCGAACATCCATCAGAGCATCCTTAGCAACGGAACACTTATACTCGATAATCGGATCGGGGACAGGGAACGGAAGCCGGAAAATGATGACATTGGAAAGGCTTTTTCCTTCAATGCTGATACCTTCCCAATATGCGCCCGTCCCCAGAAGCACGGAGTTCGTATCTTCCTTAAACTCATTCAGCACCTTGTCCTGCGACGATCCCGGCTGCTGCATCAAGATTTTGTACGGAAGATTTTTCTCACTGAGAATGGAGTAGACCTCTTCCATGTCGGTCTTTGCCGTAAACAGCACGAGTGCCTTTCCGTTGGAAATGCTCAGGATCTCAAGCAGTCGCTCCACACCCTTTTCAATGAAGGCTTCATGTTCTCTGGTCGGGTGCGGGAGATCGTCGCAATAGTAGATCATGGCGTGTTCATCGTATGGATATGGGGAAGGCTTTGGCTCGGATAAGCAGCCGCGGTCACCAGCGGGAAAGCCGGTATTGCTGATAAAGTAAGAATACTGTTCTTCCAGAGACCCGCTCGTGGCGTTCGTCAGCGTGGCAGAGGTCAAGATGGTTCTTTCATCACCATCGAAGTATAGGCGGCTCACAATTTCTTTTGTGTTTTTAGGGCAATAGACGAGTTCCGTGTTGCTGCCGTGCTGCTCAATCCAGATCAGCATATCGTCTATCTGGTCAAGAAGCTCTGAAAGGGACTCGCTGACGGCATCCAGATCATCAGAGGCAGCAAAGGAACGGTTGTTTCTGAAATCCATGCTGGAATAAATCTGAATGCTGGACGAAAGGTTGTGTATGGCGGCGTTCATCTCGGTAAGCAGTTCAATCGCACTGCCATTTTTGTCGAAGAAAAAGCGGTCAGCGTAGCGCATATCCTGTTCTGCCTCGTTGATCTGCTTTTGGACTTGTGCTTTCAGGCAGTTATAGAAGGCGATGATTGCGCTCTCTGCCTCTCGCTTTTCACCTGACACACTGCTCTGGTCAAAGGATCGCAGCTCATAGAATGCGCTCTTAATCATTCCAAAGAGCATACCTTGCCCGAAACGCTCCGTTGTGGCACTCCGCACCTTATCATCCAAGTTGTGTGCTTCATCCACGACAAGCAGATCAGCGGCGGCGTTAATCAGCCCTTCCTGACCGCGCCGGAGTTTCATGAGATGCTGGGTTAGAAAATCCTGATTGCACAGTACCACTCCATCCGTAAACTTTAATGCTGCGCGGACTTTGTAATACTTGCACTTCTTTTCACAGGAGCCGCAATTCTTCATGCTGAACCGCTGCACATTTACCTTGTCCCAGACGCCTTGCGGCAAAACCTCCGGGAAATCCTTGCGTTCCTCATACCCCTGCTGGATTCCTTCTTTGAGCGCGTCCGGTGGGTCAGCCTTCGGGTCACACATATACTCATCTGCGCGTTTGTTGCAGAGATAATGGGTCTGTCCTTTTGCGAGGATGACATCTCTGTTCAGCCCAAGAAGGGGCATTACCGCGTGGACATCGCGCCAGAGCTGTTCTTGAAGCGCAATGGTCGAGGTTGCGATGATAACCGGCTTGTTCATGCGTTTGCTGTACAGCAGCACCGGCACAAGATAACCAAAGGACTTTCCAATGCCCACGCCAGCTTCAATCGCAAAATGCTGATCGTTTATGAGGGCGTCCACAATCTCAAAGGACATATCCTGCTGCCCTTCACGCATTTCCAAGCCATGCTGCGGGGCTTCATCCCAAAAGAAGGTGCTGACTTGCTCACTCATGGAGTACAGCTCTGCTTTTCTGCGCTTTTTCCGTTCCTCCGATGTATTGAATCCAAAATAAAATCTATTATCCATCCACATTCCTCCCGGAATAGAAACCAAGGCTATCCGCGTTTCAGCTCAATGCTGACGTTTCCGTTCTCGTCGATGGTCAGCGTCATGTGCCTGATGTGCTTCTCATAGAACTGCCGCCGCTCTGCGGGAGACATTTCGATCCTCGTGTTTCGCAGAGCTGCATCAAACATATCGTTGACGTTCAGGTGAACGGAGTTGTCAATCCAGCGGTACATCTCCTTGAACAGTGCGTTTTTCTTGATGTCCTCGCTGTTGCCGGAGTAGAAGTCATCCAGATAGCAGTAGAATATCCCTGATTCTGCAAGTGCCGCCTTCATATCCGGTCCGCATTTTTCCCGCTCAATCATGACAAGGAATCTGGCGTCCGGTAAGGAAGAAATTAGCCCCCAGTAGTCGGAATCACTTGAGACGATGACGAAGGAATCCACTTGCTTCTGGTAGTGTTCCTGACAGGCTCTTGCAGTGAGCTTGATGTCTACCAGTGATTTGTTCTGCTTGATCCGCTCAATCATGATATGTTCAACGGGGATGCGGGTGTAGTTTTCAAGAATCCGCCATGCCGTAGCGGTGTGTACGTCATCAAAGAGAATGATCGCCGTAATCTTCTGCATGACCTCATAATCAAGATTTTTGAGCGTGGCGCACAGCTTGTACGGGTCGGAGTTTTCGCAGTCCACCACCAATACGGTTTTCTCGCTGTCATCTATGAAGTCGTAGATATTGTTTTTTACAAAAGCCCCTGCATCGGAGACTTTACTGTATTCCGTGAAGGCGTCGCAATGCCATTGATAAAGCAGGGTAGCAAACTTCTTATCATTATAGAGGACATTACCCTCGTCCATCGGTACCCAGTTGATATACATTTGATAGGGGTAGTAGGAGAGACTTGCGTAATAGATGTCCGCAGCATCTTTCGTTCCGTCCTCTGTCAAACCGTTTGGCATGATGAACAGCTCTTTTATGTACGCCCAGTTAATCCAGATTGGAAAGAGGCTTTTGCAGTTGTTAATGCGGTCTGAAATCAGCCGGTTGATCTCGATAATGTGGTGGCAGAGCTTTGTACTCGACTTTTTGATAAAGTTGATTCCGTCATTTGAAAGCTGCTGCATACTGGAAGCCGGGATGATCTCTGGCATTGAAAGGAGCCCTCGATACTCCATTCGCATGATGTCATTTATCTTCCGGTAATTGCGTTCAATGGCGGTGCGGATGATACATAGATTACGAATGATGCGGGCATTTTTATCCTGCTCAAGCCGGTTGTATATCTCTATCTTCGGCGGCTCGTGTTCATTTTGAAAAATGCGGAGCGGGACGCCGATCAGGTAGGCAACCTTCGATACAAGTTCATAGGTGCTGTCTTTGTAGGCAATCTGTTCTCCGGCATATTCGACGCCATTCAACATGACTGAATTGCCCATGATCTACTCCTTTCTCGTAGGGGAGTTAAGCGGTCATTACATTGTCCGTCCACATCTCACACTGGCTCATGACAGTCTGGACAGCATCATCCATACCCTCTGGCGGATATTTGTGTTTTTTCAGCAACCTTTTGACCAGACGACGCATTCCAGCTCTTGCGCTCTCTTTCTTTTGCCAGTCTATTGTCTGGTTTTTGCGAAGCAAATCTGTCAGTTCCTTCGTGATAGCAATAAGCTCGTCATGCTCGTAAAAGTCCTTGATTGCTTGCGGCTTCGTGAGAGCATCATAGAAAGCAAGCTCGTCCGCTGTCAATCCGAGTTTTTCACCCTCGGCGGCAGCAGCGGCAATGTCTTTCGCCAGCTTGAGTAATTCTTGAATGACTTCCTCGTTGGTCAGCATTCCGTTCAAATAGCGGTTCATTGCGCTCTGAATGATTTCGGAGAACTTCTCAGACTTGACGATATTTGTTCGGCGGTAAACAGAGACCTGTTCGGAAATCAGTTTTTTCAGGAGTTCGACTGCAAGATTCTTCTCCTTCATGTTTGCCACTTCTTCAAGGAACTTCGGATCGAACAACGAAAACTCAGTCTGGACATCAGAGAAAAGGTTGATAACGCCTTCGCTTTTGATACTGTGCTTCAAAAGCTCGTTAATGCGCTCATTTACTTCCGGAAGCGTAAACTTCTTTCCGGTACCGCCTGAAACCAAGCGCACGGTCATTGTTCTTACGGACTCGAAGAAAGCTGCCTCCATGCGAGTTTGCTCGCCTACCAAGCTGCTGCACAGCGAAAGTGCCTGTTTGAGAAGCAGGGCTTCTTTGATAAACACATTCTGTGTCTTCTCATTGTCAGGAAGCTCGTACTCTGCAACACTCTTGCCGAGTATGAAGTTCACACCGCCGCTGATGAGCTTTGCCCTGTCGAGGTCGCTTCCGGTCATGAATTTCTCATAACTGAATCCGTGGAACAAATCTCTGCAAATAGAGAGCTTTTCAAGGAACTTTGGATATGCAGCCTTGCTTACATCTGTATCACCATAGTTCTTCTTGTCTCTGGCAGTATAGTCGTTCATTGCCTGTTTCAGTGCAGCAGCAATACCGACGTAATCGACAACCAAACCGCCTTCTTTATCTTTGAAGACACGGTTGACGCGGGCGATAGCTTGCATCAGGTTGTGTCCAGCCATCGGCTTATAGACATACATCGTAGCAAGGGAGGGAACATCAAAGCCAGTCAGCCACATATCCACGACGATAGCGATTTTCAGCGGAGAGTTGTTGTCTTTGAATTTCCGCGCCATATCGTCCTTATGCGCTTTATTGCCGATAATCTCACGCCATTCTTCTGGATCATTATTGCCTTGCGTCATGACCACTGCAACCTTTTCTGTCCACGCTGGGCGTAGTTCAAGAATGCGCTTATAAATCTTCATTGCTATGGGACGCGAATAAGCAACGATCATCGCCTTGCCGGTTAGGATATTCTCACGGTAATTCTCGTAATGATCAAGAATGTCATTTACCAAGGAATTGATCGTCTGGTCGGCGCCGAGGATTGCTTCCATCTGACCAAGTTCCTTTTTGCTCTTTTCAATGACATACGGATCGGCGTTGTCAGCCATAATGTCATACTCATTATCGATCAGATGGAGGGTGTTCTCGTCGAGTTTCAGGTGAATCACACGGCTCTCGTAGTAGACGGGTCTGGTCGCGCCATCTTCAACTGCCTGAGTCATATCATAGATGTCGATGTAATCACCGAAGACCTCTCGTGTACTGCGGTCTTTTGTGGAGATCGGTGTTCCGGTGAATCCAATGTAGGTCGCATTAGGAAGCGTGTCTCTTATAATGCGGGCAGTGCCGATAACGGTTTTCGCCTCGACTTCGCCGTTGTCCTTCTGCTTGACCACAACCTTCTCATTGAGACCATATTGCCCACGATGTGCTTCGTCAGCCATCACGATAATGTTCCGGCGTTCCGAAAGAGCTTCGTTGCTTTCTTCAAACTTCTGCATGGTCGTGAAGATTATGCCGTTTGCCTGTCTGTTTGCAAGCAATTCTTTCAGATTCTTGCGGCTCTCAGCGTGCTGCGGCGTTTGCCGGAGGAAGTCCTTGCAGCGGGCGAATTGTCCGTAAAGCTGGTCATCCAGATCGTTACGGTCGGTAATGACAACGATAGTGGGGCTTTCTAACGCTTCTTGCAGATAATGAGCATAGAAGACCATAGACAGCGATTTTCCGCTGCCCTGCGTATGCCAGAAAACACCACCCTTACCGTCCGTCACTGTTGCGTGTTTTGTAGACTCAATCGCCTTTTTGACTGCGAAATACTGATGATACCCGGCGAGTATCTTGAAAGTATTCTGTCCATCCACATTAAAGCAGATGAAGTTTTTCACGATGTCAAGGAAGCGGGTCTTCTCAAACAGTCCTACAAAGAATGTGTCAAATGATGCGTGTTGCGTATTCTCATAGCTGCCGTCTGTTGTTTTCCACTCCATAAAGCGGTCTTCGCCGGACGTGATTGTACCAGCCTTTGAAGTGGTCAAGTCGCTCATGACACATACCGCATTATAAATGAACATAGAGGGGATCTCATACATATAGTTCCGGAGCTGGCGGTATGCTGCGGAAGCATCGGTTTCTTCGCGGGACGGAGACTTCAACTCCACAATGACGAGTGGGAGACCATTGACAAAGAGAATCACATCTGGTCTTTTTTCGGAGTTCTCAATGAAAGTCCATTGATTCGCAACTGTGAACTCGTTACTGGCAGGATTTTTGAAGTCTACAAGGTAAACAAGGGTAGAGCGTTCTTCACCCTTGTCATAGTATTTTACCGGGACTCCGTTTTGGAGGTAGTCCATAAAGACCATGTTCTTCTGCAAAAGCGTTCCGGTTTCAAAGTTCTTGAGCTTATAGATTGCCTCCGTCAGAGCATCCATTGGCAAGTTTTTGTTGATTCGCTGCAAAGAGGGCAGCAGGACATCCTCATAAAGCGGAGAGTGATAATCGCGCTCCACATCTGGTCCATAGACATAGGTATATCCAAGATCCTCATTGAGAAGCTGCAAGACGGCATTCTCATAATTTGATTCGGTAAAATAGCCTGCCATTTGTACTCAACTCCCTCTATATAATATCCGCATAGATGCGGTTTTCTGCTTTTGTGAAGATTACCTCAGCAGGAAATAAATCTTCTCCCGCATTTGCCAATGAAACCAGTGTTATTGCCCATTCCCACAACTGTACAGGCAGCCTATAACATAGATTTTCAGGTGATGCCTCAACAGTGACTAATGGGATGCCGCCCTTTGCAATACCGACAGAAAGAACTACAAAGGCGTTTTTTCCTTTGGTGAGTTCCAGAATGGGTTGTCTGTCTACATCGTGATAAACTTTTGCGCCGCGTCGATTCCTAAAAAAATCCTTTTCTTGATCTTTCACCGGCTCAACAGGCAGCTTGTTTTTCATCTGCTCAAAATGGGTTTCAAGTCTTTGGCAGATGCAGCTATTACAATACTCCGGTTGCATATCAAAGTCTTGTTCGATGTCTTTAGCTGAATTGAAATGATTCATGAAATCCAGCAGTCCCAAAAAGCTAACAAGGTCATCTGAATAATTACCGGCATAGACCTTATACCAATCATTGTTGATCTCGAACACGATATGATAAAGCTGCTTGTATAGCTGTAACTGCCCATCGGTTAGTCTGAACCATTCTTTGCTAAGAAGAGTCTTCGCAATGCGGGGACTGTCCTGCGTCGGTGTCAAGGAATGGTATAGCGATTTCATCAGTTTGCCGATAATTCCTACCAGCATATCAGCCATTCTAATTCCAAAGTGGTCTATCGAGTCTGCCTCTTCGCAATTCTTCAAACTGGCTTCTTTCGCGGCAATGAGAGTTTTGCTTTCGGCTCCTGCTTCACCTTCCTTGTCAAGCAAGACTGAATAATCAAGAATGCCCTTGCTGCTCAGGAAATTTCCAAACCCGACAAACTGCGAATGGTAGTCCCAAGTGAGGGACTGCGGAACATCGACGTTATTCAGGACATAAAGGACGGCTTCAAATGCCGTGTTTTCCTGCGCCTTCAATTCGCGGTTTTCTTTGTTACGCCTAATCCGGTTCGTCAAGAATGTCATTAACGCAGCTACAAACTCCGTTGGACTTTTATACAGGCTTTCAATTACCTCTGTGGGTCGGTATGTAACTATCGCTTTGACTATTGAGTAGCGTGCAGCGTCCATATCAAAGAAGACGCTATTGCGATAGCCTTTGAAAATCTGGGTGATAACGTATTCGATTTTGCTTGCACAGAACAGATAGATATAGCTGTTCTCATCAAAGATGGAGAAGAAATCTCCAAGCAGCTTTACATTTGCTTCGTTGAGAGAGGCAAATCCATGAACTAACTGCTTCGGCTTTATCGTTCCGCTTTTCAGCTCTCCTTTTTTCTTCCTATCAGCGTATTTTTCTTCAAAAGCATGATAACGCTGTTCAAAAGCTGTTTCGTGATCGCTGCGCCACCCGATAATAGCTGCCAGAAAACCATCATAATATGTCTCACCAGTAACGGTTGAGAGATTGATGACCCTGCTATGCTCAGACTCATCGTAGTAAAAGCAGTATTTCATCTTATCCCTCCTAGCGTAAACGATAATTTAGCAGCTTAGAGCTGGACGGCGGAGACATCGATCTCGCCGGACATGAGCTTCGGCAGAAGATTATCTCTCAATGTCGCAAGCGATTGATTCTGCTCTTCCAAAATACGTTGCTGTGCAAAGATAGGAGCGCAAAAGTCGCTGAATTTGGCAAGAGTTTCAGCGTCAGGAATAACCGCCGGGACATTTTTCATAGTGCTGCCAGATACTTCTTTGAATGTTGACCCGGATGCCATGCCCTCAATAACCGGGAGAGTGTTTTTCAAGAAGAAGTAAACAAATGGTGTTCCAATTTCCGGCTTAGGCACAACTGATTTGAAGCCTTGATTTGTTGTTACTTCACCAGCGGCGATAGCAATATAACCTATTGGCGCACGAGATGAGAACAACACTGTTCCTTCTGGCATGATTGCTGCGCTGCTGTTCTTCAAACCAAGTTCAGTTATGTCATTCTCACCATGAGAAACGAACTTCGACTTGTTGATAGATAAATCTTTCGGGGTTATCCATGCTATACCGGACTCCGTGTAATACTCAGGTTTAGCTTTTGAAGGTGTACTGCCTCCAACAATAGTTCCAAGATCGCTAATTGTTCCGATAGCCCATTCTGGATCAGCATTATCAACGAATAATTCTTGAAAATAGGATTGAGCTTGCTGCTCTAAATTATCGTTTATGGCAATATTGTTGTTGATTTTTTCATCTATAGCATCGAGAATCGAAACAACCTTTTTCTGCGTTTCAATAGAGGGCAGCGGAACTTCAACATTTTTCAAGTCACCAATAGTTATTTGAGATTGTGCCGATCCCGAGTCCAAATAACGGAGGTTGTTTTTTAGGAAATAGTAATACAGATACTTTTTTAGAGCCACGCTTTCATCAACCGATACGGCAATTGAGAGATTTGTTAAAAAGCACGCACCAGGAGATAATTTGACATCACCAGTTCCACCCACGCCTCGTGCGACAACAACAAGCTGCTGTTCGCCTATATTGCATTCATCGCAATAGCCAACAACTCTATATCCACTAAATATCGGGTATTTCCCTTTGTCTGAGGGCATTTTCTTATTGGGCATTTTCCCGTATTTCATCTCTGAAAAGCTGCCCAGCGACCGTACTGTGTACTCCATTTCAAACCATCCTATCCGATGTATTTTCTGTGTGCCAGCTTCACATTCTGTTGTTTCACCATTGCATAGTGCATGGTGGTGTCGATTTTTTGATGCCCTAAGAGCTGCTGGACCTGCTCAATGGGCATTCCCTTGTCTATGGCAGTAGTAGCCAGAGTGCGTCTGAACTTGTGGGGATGAACCTTCGGGATATTCAGACGCTTTCCCAATTCCCGAAGGCGTGTCTCCACACCGCCGATCATCAGCCGGTCAAATGGGGCTTTCAGCGAAACGAACAATGCTGGGTTTCCATCCGTTCGACCCTCAAGATAGTTTTGAAGGTGGATCTTCGTCCTTGCATCGAAGTAGACCAATCGTTCCTTATTGCCCTTGCCGATAACCACGCATTCGCGTTCGTTAAAGTTGATGTCCTCGCGGTTTAGCGTGACCAGTTCTCCAACACGCATTCCGGACGAAGCCAGAAGATCAACCATTGCCAAATCTCGCGCCGTTGTACAGTTGTCGCGCATCAGCTCCAACGCTTCGTCGGTGTAGGTGTCCTTAACCACCTTTGCGGTCTTGACTTTGTGAATCCGGCGTACCGGGCTTTTCACAATGAAATCCTCATCCTCAAGCCAAGAGAAGAAACTGGACAGGATCCGGCGGATGTTGTCTATGGTCACTTTACTCGACCTTCGCTGAACCTGATAGTTGATTAGATAGCGGCGCAAATCATCTGTGGCGACCTGTTGCACAGCCTTTCCGACTCCGGCAATCAGAGATTCAATCGTCTTCCGGTAGTAGCTCAGGGTTTTCTCTGAGCAGCCTTCGATCCGTTTTGCCGTGATAAATGCTTCGACTGCATCTGTTTCTTCTGCTGGAATTGAGCCACTATCATAGGTGATCGTTGCCCCTTCCAATGTCTCAGCCATTGCATCCCGAAGGTGCATGAGCTGTTCGTTGTTAAGATACGGCAGCATTTTTCGCTGTATCTCCGTGATGAGTTGTTCTGTCATTGTCGTGTCTCCTTTCGAGGTAAGAGAACGACATTCAGTGGCAGTCCCTTTTGTAAAACTCTCGCCACTGGTGAGAGTTATTCAGACGGTAAACGATAATTTACAGCAGCAAGCGATGTCATTGTATGCTGAAATGTTCCTCAACAGCTCCGACAGCAATGTTACCTCTGGAACTCTCAGTGACATTGCAGTCATCACAATGGGGCAGTCTCCGAGTGGCAGCAGCTACAACGAAGACGGTGTTGGCGAGGTTTTCTATCAGGGACGAGCCGAATTTGGATTTCGGTTTCCCAAACGGCGGCTTTTTACCACCGAACCTAAACGCATGGCTGAGGCTGGCGATGTCCTTCTCAGCGTCCGCGCTCCCGTGGGTGATCTCAATATAGCGTATGAGAGATGTTGCATTGGGCGCGGCTTAGGTGCTATTCATAGTAAAACTGGTCACAGTTCGTTTGTTCTCTATACTATGTTTGCACTCAGGTCTCAGCTTGATATTTTTAATGGCGAGGGTACAGTCTTCGGCTCCATCAATAGGGATGCACTCAATGCCATACCGATTGATATTCCTCCTGTAACTGAAATCGATCAGTTTGAGGTTGTCGCTCATCCGATAGATGAGTTAATCCGCGCCAACTACGAAGAAAACTGCCGATTAGAAGCGATCCGTGACTCTCTGCTTCCTAAGCTCATGTCCGGCGAGATCGACATCTCTGCCGTCCAGCTCTAAGCTGCTAAATTATCGTTTATCCTATCGTTAAGCGCAATCTTTTCGTCAATCCTTGCAAGGAAATCTCCGATGCGTCTCTGCTCGTCCAAGTCTGGCACTGACAATTCAAGCTCTTCGAGAACGCTTTGTTGAACTCGCTGCCTTCCAGAAGATCCAACCATAGACTTTATAGCTACATTACGGAAAACCGGGTTTATTGCTGTGTAATAAACAAATTGCGGATCGCTGATTCCCGTTTTTGCTCTCATCACAATAAACTCCGTTGAGCCAAAGCCAATTTCGCCATCATCAAGCATATCAACATAAGCGGTTTTTCCGTTTTCAAGGCATGGAGTGATCCTTGCCATAACGGTGTCCCCGTTGCAAAACTTAGCTCCGCCGTTAAACTCGGCTTTTTCCGTCTCTGGAATCTTTTTCGTGAACGGCTTTAATTTGTCCATTGCAACCTTCGTTGCAATGTCACCCTTTTTGAGGCTCAAGCGAGGATTAAAGTCAATAAAGTCGGCAGCGCGAATTGTCCTCCACTCAGATGTCATACCCAATCGCCCCCAATCTCTCTTTGATCTCGGCCTCAAGCTCATGGGATTTTGCAAACAGCTCGGAAAGCTCAGAGGTCAAACGGCTCATTTTTTCCTCAAACGGTTCGCCGTCATCTTCCTGTTCTTCGATGCCAACATAGCGCCTCCTGTTATTCTTGAGAATTTTGAATATGCTGATATCATTCGCG
>ENA-OPRT01000198-OPRT01000198.1-human-gut-metagenome-genome-assembly--contig:-NODE-198-length-36834-cov-8.208624_pt1 | contig 36834 bp, 30 predicted proteins | sample MGYA00241895_ERZ501884 | MGnify/ENA primary metagenome ERZ501884 (study PRJEB25962, sample SAMEA2042225) | human gut metagenome | biome: human gut; feature: human-associated habitat; material: faeces...
ATTTACTCACCAAAATACTTTTTTATCATCTCACGCAAAGCGGAGCGATCATCTGTACACCAGATGTCAGAATGGAACCGAACATCATAATGGTACATCCGCCCACAACAGAATCCGGAAGTGAAGCGAAAAAGTTTCCGATGGGTGGCAGCAGTCCGGCCAGGATCATACATACAGCTCCTGTCATAATGGTAAAACGATTTACGACTTTCGTCATAGCAACCAGTCCTACATTCTGTGAGAAGGATGTTACCGGAGGACATCCGAACAGGGAAGAGATCGTGGAAGCATAACCATCACAGGCAAGAGAACCGGAAATTTCTTTTCCAGTGATCTCACGGTCCAGTCCGGAAGAAACAAGTGCGGAAGTATCGCCGATGGTCTCCGCCGCAGATACCAGGAAGATAATGCAGGTGGAAACAATGGCTCCTGCATGAAATTCCGGTTTTACAGGAAGCAGATGAGGAAGGGAAATAAGGCCTCCGGATAAGATGGAACCAAGGTCGACTTTTCCCATAAAAATGGCAATGATGTATCCGACTACCAGGCCGGCAAGCACAGATAACTGTTTCAGATATCCTTTGCTGAGTACATTCCAGAGAAGACACACAGCAAGTGTGATAGTACCAAGAAGCAGGTTCTGCGCAGAGCCGAAATCTTCATTGTACCCGCCGCCAAAAGATCTGGCACCTACGGTAAACAGTGAAAATCCAATAGAGGTTACGACAGAAGCGGCAACTACCGGTGTGATGATCTTCCGCCAGTATTTTGCAAGGAGGCCAAGGGTTCCTTCCATGATACCGCCGATCATAACTGCGCCGATCACGGCAGGATAACCGTAATTGGCTGCAACCGTACTTAAAACAGTGACAAAGGTAAAACTGACTCCCATTACAACCGGAAGTCTGGAACCAATCTTCCATATGGGGTAAAGCTGGATCAGCGTAGCGATTCCTGCCACAAACATGGCATTCTGGAGCAGGATTGCGATCTGTGCCTGGGTAAGAGCAGGCTGGGCTGAGGCTGCGATCAGCGTGATCGGTGTCAGGTTTGACACAAACATGGCAAGGATGTGCTGAAGTCCAAATGGGATCGCTTTTGCGACAGGGACTCTTCCATCCAGCTGATAAATGTTGTTGATGCTGCTTTGCATTCTTTTAAATTCTCCCTTCTATTATAGAAAAAGTTACGGAACAATCATAACATAGCTTTGTTGCAGAAACCAGAGGTATGCACGAAAAAATAAAATACCCTCTTGCATTTTCGGAATTTTTACTGTAGAATTATTAATCAGGTAAACACAAATGTATGCCATACCCGAACACTGATTACGAAGATGTAACCAATCTTAACTGTATCAGTGTTTTTTAATATACAATGGGGAAACGAGGAAAAGATTATGGAAAAAAAGCATGAAATGATGAGTCTGGAGGACTCCGAACAGCTGAAAGGCAGAATGAAATTCTTTGAGCAGGAGCTGCTGAAGCATCACCACATTGATCCCAATCTCTATGTGGAATATGATGTAAAAAGAGGCCTTCGTGATTCTGCAGGTAAAGGTGTACTTACCGGTCTTACTGAAATTTCTGATGTTACCGGATATAAGCTGGTCAATGGCAGACGTATTCCGGCAGACGGTGAACTGTATTATCAGGGAATCAATGTACAGGATATCGTAAACGGTCTGAAGGACAGACGTTTTGGCTTTGAGGAAACGATCTATCTTCTGATCTTCGGTAAACTTCCAAGTAAAGATGAGCTGTCCAGGTTCCTGGAACTTCTCTCTGATATGGAAGATCTGGGAGGACGTTTTGTACGTGATGTTGTCATGAAGGGAACCAATGCCAACATTATGAATGCCATGGAGCGCTGCGTACTTGCTCTTTATACATATGATGATAATCCGGAGGATATTTCCGTAGCGAATGTGCTCCGCCAGTCTCTGGAGCTGATTGCCAAGCTTCCTGAGATCGCGGTTTACTCCTATCACGCATACCGCCATTTCCGAAAAGATGAAACACTCTTTATCCGTAATCCGCAGAAGGGACTTTCCCTTGCAGAGAATATCCTGCTGATGCTTCGTCCGGACGGCAAGTATACAGAGCTTGAGGCCAAGGTTCTTGATATCGCACTTGTGCTTCATGCAGAGCATGGCGGTGGTAACAACTCTACATTTACCACACATGTAGTAACTTCTTCCGGAACAGACAGCTACTCTTCCACAGCCGCTTCTATTGGATCACTGAAGGGTCCGCGTCATGGTGGTGCCAACCTGAAGGTCCAGAATATGTTCACAGATCTGAAGGCAAATGTAAAAGACTGGGAAAGTGACGAAGAGATCACGGAATATCTGCAGAAAGTGCTGAATAAAGAAGCCTTTGACCATGCAGGGCTGATCTATGGTATGGGACATGCAGTCTATACCCTTTCTGATCCGCGAGAAGTGATCCTGAAGCGTTTTGCACAGGCTCTTGCAGAGGAGAAAGGCATGACAGACGAATTCAAACTTTACGATAAGGTTGAAGGTATTGCAGGCAAGCTGATCATGGAGCACAGGAAGCTGTTCAAGAATGTCTGTGCAAATGTAGACTTCTACAGTGGATTTGTATATACCATGCTTGGTATCCCGGAAGAACTCTTCACTCCGATCTTTGCCATTGCGCGTATGCCTGGCTGGAGTGCACACCGTCTGGAAGAACTGATCAGTGCAAACAAGATCATCCGTCCTGCTTACAAATATGTGGGACATCATACAGATTTTGTGCCGTTTGATGAACGATAATCAATATGGATAAACGAAAATGGCGGAAGTTTAAGGCTTCCGCCATTTTTTGTTTACCTGTATGAAGTGCAACTCCTGCTTCAAAGTATACATGTTGGCTGCTGCTGTGTGATGCAGTGGATATTTGTCTCATCAGGATCGATCCAATCTTTCAGCCAGATGACCTTGTTGTATCCAAGGCTCTTGGCAGTGAGGCCGATAATTACGCGAAAATCATCCAGAAGAACCTCACTGTTTTTGTATTTAGGATCAAAAAGATCCGCATAAGAAGTAATATCATCGGATATACAGACAAAGGCGGTCCGGTATGAAACCAGATCGCCTTTGATTTGTATATCATCATTAAATTGAGTTTATTTTACTATATTTTTGCAAAAAATCAATATACAGATTTATAAAAAATAAGAATAAACTTAGCAGAAAATTCTGTGATCTGCGCAAAATTACAAAATATTTATAAATCATGTTCTGAATTTTAGCGGAAGCTCTTCAGCCAGTTTACAAGGGAATCATGCCAGATGTTGTCGTATACGGTTTTTTTCATCTGGTCTGTGACCGGTCCGTTTCCTGCCATTTTTGCAAGGATAGCAGCCTGGAGTTCGCCTACGGTCATTTCTTCCGGTGTTTTATCCGGATTCGGTACCTCCGCTGCTGTTTCCTGTGAGCTGGAAGCTTCCGCTTCAGGAGTGGATGGAGCTTCTGCTACAGAGCCTGCTTCAGCCGCCTGATTCTCTTCTGTCTCAGGCGCATTGCTTTCGTTCTCTTTTGCTGCGGCAGTTTCTGGAACTTCAACCTGAACCGGTTTATATTCCGGCATATCTCCAGCTGGAAGCCAGATCTCACCGCTGTTTGCAGCAATACTGACACGGATCCTTCCGTACTCTACCCGTACTTTTTTACCTGTAAGAGCGCCAACATATTCATCTGCGCTTCCGGTTGGAAGATTCATCTCCGCCTCACTGTCATCATTATTAACGGTAACGATCACGCGTACCCCATCCAGATCCCTGGCAAAAGCAAACTGCCGGTTGGTAAGAGCAAGCTCCGAATAGCTTCCGTAACTTAAAGCAGGCGTACCCTGACGGACTTTACCTAAAGCAGCGATCAGAGCTGTGCATGGATTTTTGGTAACGGCATCTGCATAATCCTTCAGATCAAGTGCCGGTCTTAAACTTGCATCGGAAAATTTCTCTTTTTTTCCATCAATTCCGAATTCAGATCCATAATAAATACTTGGAACACCAGGCAAAGTATAAAGAAGCACATGTACCGGTGCAAAATGTGCCTTATTCTGAAGTTTGGTATGGATCCTCTCCACATCATGGTTGTCCACAAAATTATAAAGATCCAGATCTCCCATATTCTGAAGATATTTTACTGTGTGGGCAATCTCAAAATAGTTGTGATCATTGTGTCCGCTGTAAAGAGCTTTATGAAGGGCGTAGTTGGTTACGCTGTGAAGGGTCTGTCCGTTTACCCAGCGGCTGTAATCTCCGTGGATGACTTCACCCATCAACCAGAAATCCTTTTTGACTTCATCTGCTGTATGACGGAGAACACGCATAAAATCAAAATCCAGGACATCAGCGGCGTCCAGACGGATTCCGTCAATATCAAACTCGGAAACCCAGAAACGGATCACATCACAGATATAGTTCTGAACTTCCGGGTTACGCTGGTTTAATTTCACCAGAAGGTTGTAACCGCCCCAGTTCTCATAGGAGAATCCGTCGTTGTATTCTGTGTTACCGCCGAAATTCACATTACAGTACCAGTTTACGTAAGGAGAATTCTCCCGGTTTTTCTGGATATCCTTGAAAGCAAAGAAATCACGGCCTGTGTGGTTGAATACACCGTCAAAGATCACACGGATCCCTTTATCATGGCAGGCTTTTACAAAATTTGTAAGGTCTTCGTTGGTTCCCAGACGGGAGTCCAGTTTTTTATAGTCGGTTGTCTCATAGCCATGTCCTACACTCTCAAAAAGCGGACCTATATATAAGGCAGTACATCCGATTTCCTTAATGTGGTCGATCCACGGCAGCAGTGTGTTCAGTCGATGTACAGGAGTTCCGTAATCATTTTCTTTAGGAGCGCCTGTAAGTCCAAGTGGATAAATATGGTAGAAGGTTGCTTCGTTGTACCAGCTCATAATATTACACCTCTGTTCTAAAAATTTGTAATTTCCTGATAATTAGAGAAATTACACAAATATCTTCTTTATAATACCAGATTTTTGCAAAATAATCCAGAAACAATTAGACGTTTTTTTCGCAGAAAATCCGGCAGATTGTCAACTGCCGGATCATAACCGAATCAGGCATGTACCCTGAAAGGGGGCAGATATCTGATCAGCAGTATGCTTATTCGTCAAATTCTGCAGTAACAATAAAGCCACGCGGTGTATGCTCAATGCTTTTTATAATCCCTTCTTTGGACTTGATACGGTCTGCGTTTCTATAGCAGCCGGACATGGCTACTGCAGGCTCAATAATGTAGCTGTAGTTTGTAGCAGAGAGAAATTCGGAGATTTTCACTTTATCTCCTACCTGGATCAGTCCCTGCCTTTCCATTTTAAATTTTTCTTCGCGCATAAATATGCCTTCTTTCTGTATGAATATGCAGTATAAATATATCTGCTTCGCTTGACAGATTTTATGAACCAGATGGGATTCGCACCAGAAGCTTCTGGCCGTCTTTTTCTATTACTGTAAGGACAGGAATATGTTTTTTTCGCAGTGCATGGACGATCGGGTACAGAGAAAACATGGCATTGTCTGCGAAAACTGCCTCCGGCCTGTATCGGAGGATTTCTTTCAGCTGGTCTTTTATATGGCTTTTCCATTCTGCTTTTTCCATGGATAGTTCTCCGTAGATCCCGTTCAGAGTCAGTTCCGGAAGCTGAGGAACCGGCAGATGCACGATCCTGGCAGAAGGAAGCTCCGGAAGATTCTGAAGCAGCATGTCAGTCGTATCATTTCCACCAAGGCTTACGATCACAGCTTCCTCATGAAAAGCAGCAAGACTGCTCCGGCAGGCAAGAATGGAATCCTCAAGAGTTCCACAGGTCATGAGAAAACCGCCTTTATGGCAGAAGATCGCACTTTCAAGGCCGGTTACCGAAGCCAGCTCCTCTCCTTCCAGGCCCAGCCAGGAAGAAGGAAAGCTGCATTTATAATTCATGGAATATTCTTTTTTCTGTGGCTGGATACAATAGCCGCCCCGGTTGGATGGAAAGATCACAAAAGCGATATTGGTTTCGGAAAGGCGCTTCTGGCAGGGAATAAATTCCGGAAGTACCAGGATATTGGTATTTTCTGCCGGAGTTTCACCGGAAGCCAGGGCTTCGGTGTGTTCTGCAAGAACTTCTTCCACCCGTCTGTCCGCACGCTCATTTCCAAGGTAACGCTCAAATTTATTTTCCAGGATCATGCCGGCGACACTGACTGCCTGGAAAAATGCCTCGTCATTGCTGCCTTTGGAATCCCATCCAGGATTAAAATTGCCGATGAGCGTGGCAAGTTCGTTTTTTTCACCGGTATTGTCATTGATATCCAATGGCTGGACAAAGGATTCATCGAATTTCTGTGCCAGCTCCTCACCGAGGATTTCCGGCCCGAGTTTTTCCCAGAGAAGACCAAATGCCGCATAGGGAACGCCGTTGTCACGGATACGGCTGTCTTTCTGGTGGTGGTCATACTGCCCTCTTCCAATATCAAAAACAAGACCTTCATAATTTTCCGGAACAATGTTTCCACGTGCGATGGTGATCTCAGGATTCAGATATAAAAGCAGTGCGGCAGAAAAAACATCGTCTGCATGAAATTTTCCGCTGTGGGTAAATGCGGATGCATTTTTCTGTTTGATTTTTTCCAGTAAATGATTCATAAGAAACGCTCCTGTATGTTTATTCTGCCATTCAGTATACCACAGAAATGAAGAATAAACAAAGCCTCCTCACTGGAAGCTAAAAAAAGCACTCCATAAGAAGGCATAAATTTCAGATATTCACCGGGATCTGGATTTCCGTAACAAATTTATCGGTATTGTTTGTAATTCCATAATCGATCAACGTGGTTTCTCTGGAAAATCCGGTGATACAGAGTTTTTTCTCTTCAATGTATGCAAGGAGTTTCTGATAATAAGCCGGTGCTTCCCTGTGGCTTCCGCAGAAACGGATGGTTACGCAGGTCTGTCTGGGAAAAGTTTCCGTTTCTCCGTCATATCGGTCTTCCTGATCCAGAAGAAGAAAGATCCGGTCGTAATCCTGAAAAGATTTTTGGGAAAGCTGTTCTTTGGAGATCCCGATTCCGATCTTTCCCATAAAAACCAGAGATTCCTTCTGATTTTCTACCAGTTTTCGGATGGAATTCTCAAGATCCAGATATGTTTTCGGATGCAGGGAATCCCGGAGCCAGACAACGCGGCTTTCGGGAATTTCGACAGTTTGGATCACATCAAGCCTGGAATTCATGGCATCCCGGAGCTGTTCCAGGCGATGGTCGATCTTTCGGGAGATCAGCTCCAGCTTTTTTTGCTTCCTTGCGATCACTTCTTTCTGATGGACCAGCTTTTCTTCGATCACATCGGTATCACGGTTATCCAGAAAAGTTTTGATCTGGGCGAGTGGAAAATCCAGGACTCTGAGATAACGTATGGTGTTGAGAAGCTCAAACTGTCTGGTGCCATAATACCGGTATCCAGTGTCCGGGTCTGTATATTCCGGTGTTAAAAGACCAGCCTGCTCATAGTGGCGGAGAGTCCCCATACTGATATGGAACATTTTGGCTACTTCTCCGATAAGAAATAATTTTTTATCTTCCATTGGAATCTCCTTTGCATCTGGATACAGGACCATGACCGGCATGGTGTTTCAACCAGAAATAGGCGATCAGGCAGATCAGAACCGAAAGCAGAGAACCTGCCGGCGCTGCCATTCCCATAGGGAACAGCGTATGGGGAAAATATCTGGAAGCCAGATAAGATCCCGGGATACGGACCAGAATAATGGCAATGATATTGTGGATAAAACCAATATAGGATTTTCCATATGCACAGAAATATCCGGTAAAGCTGAAATGGATGCCTGCAAAAATGCAGTCCCAGATATAGGAATGGATATACTGAGTGCCAAGAAGTACGACCGTGTCATCTCCGGTAAATGCCTGAAGGATATGTGGAGCGGTAAACTGAACGATCAATGAGATAATGATTCCGTAAACACTTGTGATCAGGATGCTGTACTGGAGCGTTTTTGCCGCACGGTCATGCTTCCCGGCACCGATATTCTGAGCAGCCAGAGCAGAGACCGCAGCCAGCATGGAAGACGGAACCAGAAAGACAGCGCTGATCACTTTTTCCACGATACCAACAGCAGCTGCGTCATTTAATCCCCTGTGATTGGCGATCACCGTGATCACAATAAATGCAACCTGGATACATCCATCCTGTACAGCTACCGGGATTCCGATTTTCAGGATCTGCGTCATCACACGAGGATCCGGGCGGAAATCTTTTCCTGTAAGATGGATTCCGGTTTCTCTGTGGCGAATGAATATCAGGGCAATGATCACACTGAGAGTTTGGGCAAGTGTGGTTCCAAGGGCTGCTCCGGATGGTCCCATATGGAAAAAGCCAATGAAAACGTAATCCAGTACAATATTGGCAGCACAGGCAATGGCCACAAAATACATGGGAGTTTTGGAATCACCAATGCCACGGAATATGGAGCTGATTATGTTATAAGCTGTAATAAAGGGAATTCCGATAAAACAGATGATAAGATATTGTGTGGTACCTGTCACCGCTTCTGTCGGGATACCGATCAGTACAACAATGGGCCTGACGAGGAGAAGAAGCAGGAGCGTAAAAAGAATGGAAACAGCCATGAATAATGTGACCGTGTTTCCGATAGCTCTGGCTGCGTCCAGCTTCCTGTCTGCGCCGACAGCCCGGCTGATGGTAACGGTTGCGCCCATGGCCAGTCCTACAATAATGACTGTTAACATATGCATGACCTGGCTTCCGTTTGATACAGCAGTGATGGCATCAACATGGTCAAACTGTCCGATGATAAAAAGATCTGCCATTCCGTAAAGTGTCTGAAGAAAATAAGATAACAGGTATGGCAGGGCAAAGTACACAATAGTTTTAAAGATATTTCCGGTTGTAAGATTTTTTTCCATGATTCTCTTTTGTCTGATCGGTCGGATGTATTAGCCGGATGGCAATATTCCCGGTCAGATAACCTCCCGGATATAATTTAAACCTTATAACGGTTGTAATGTCAATGCTTTTTTGCGTGATTTACCATATGAGGAATCGGCTTGTAATCAAGAGGATATTCGCAATCCGCATTCGCTACTTGCTCATAATCGAATAACTGTGAAGCAGTTATTCGATTAAAAAAGGAATCTGCCCTGCGACAGATCCCTTTAAAATTTACGTTCTTTTATGTTTTATGTACAAAATAGGACGTTCATATTCAATTTTATTATAATGCGCAGATAATCTTATCCTGATATGCTGCCGGAACTTCTTCTTTATCCAGAGACATACTGATAATAAAGGAAACTTTGAAGGTTTCACCGATGGCACTTAACTGATCCAGTGTTCCGGTTGCATCCTTTCCTTCAAGTTTGGCTGTTGTAAGGAAGCTGTCCAGATATACCTGCTCCAGATCATGATCCTGAGAGAGGATACCACAGATAAATCCTACGAATTCATCCGCATTCTTAACCGGAAATCCGGAAACATCAATGAGGCGGACTTTGTTGTTCAGCTCATACATGTGCTTGGTGCTTTTGTCTAAGTAAACAATGCTGCCACTGGCATCCTTCACAGCCCCGTTTACTTTGTCTAACAGTACTTTTGTTTTTCCTTTGCCTTTCTTTCCTACGATCAGTTCAACCATCCTGTTTTCCTCCTTAGACACATATAATAATTTTGAATAAAATTGCTATTGATATGTTTCAAATTATAGTGCATTGTGAATAAAATTGCAAGGGGTTTTTGAAAGAATCTGGTAAATTTTCATCAAACATTATTGTTCTCTCTCATTTTCCATCTGCGCTTTTGCTTTTCTCCCGATCCGGGCGGTACTGTTCATGATACTGGCGCGGGTAACCTTGTCATTTCCGTATTTAAGTCGGATAGAATCCAGGGCTGCATCCAGTTTCTGGCGGCGTTCTTTTTCCCTGGTATCTTCAAAGAATGATAATTGTTCAAAGGAGTCGTCGGTAAGTCCGGTAAGTGATACCCCCAGAAGACGCAGCGGCTGTCCTCTCCAGGATTCTTCAAAAAGCTTTCGGGCGTGGAAATAAATTTCGTCGGTGATGTCTGTGGCGTTTTTCAGTTTCATCTGGTGTGATCTGTTCTGGAAATCCAGCGTTCGAAAGGTTACAGAGATGCAGGTACATTTTTTCTTTTTGCGGCGCATACGAGCAGCAAGGACATCGCATTGTTCCAGAAGGATCGGAAGCGCCTGCTCCATGGATACCAGATCATCATTAAAGGTTGTTTCCAGACTGAATCCCTTAGCTTCATCTGGTTTCATTTTTACCGGGGAGTCATCCAGACCGCGGGCGTACCGGTATAACTGCTGTCCTGCTTTTTCACCCAGAAGTGCCTGGATCTTGGGCTTTTTCTCATGGGCAAGATCACCGATGGTTCGTATACCCGCCTCCTTAAGCTTCTTTTCAGAGGATTTTCCAAGGAAAAGAAGATCTCTTACGGGAAGTGGCCACATTTTTACAGGGATCTCTTCCGGGAACAGGGTGTGTACTTTATCCGGCTTTTCAAAATCTGAGGCCATTTTTGCCAGCAGTTTATTGACAGAGATGCCGATATTTACAGTGAATCCCAGTTCGGTCCGTATCTTATCTTTCAGCTCATGGGCAGTTACAATCGGATCCGGGTAAATGTAGGAGGTGCCAGTCATATCCAGAAATACCTCATCAATGGAAAAGGATTCCATCACAGGGGCATAGGATGCACAGATACTTTTGAAAGACCTTGAATATTTATCATAAAGCTCAAAATCTGCCGGAACGGATATCAGTTCCGGGCATTTACGAAAGGCCATAGCCATTGGTTCTCCTGTCTGGATCCCGTATTTTTTTGCAGGGATGGATTTGGCAACTACGATGCCGGTCCGTTTTCTGGGATCTCCACCAATGCAGGAAGGAATTTCCCGAAGATCCGGAAGCCCCTGCTTTACTCTTCGGGTAGCTTCCCAGGAAAGGAAGGCGCTGTTTACATCAACATGAAAAATCAATCGTTCCATACATACTTCTTCTTTCAATCATGATCAAGTAAATCTGAATTGTGAATATCCGCCCGCAATTGCTTAAATAACATCCGATATTCGTCTTCCACTTCCTGGAAAGGACGGACTGTATAATCTATGGGAACACAGACCGATGGTTTGGGCTGCGGCGGTTCTTCGTTGAGAAGAAATTTCAGATCATACCAGAGAAGATCATTATCAATGTTTTTCAGCTGTTGCTCCTCTTTGGCAGAAAGTCCGGTGCCCAGATATTTTTCATATATGATGCAAAGAAGCTTTTCTTCCTGTCGCTGATATTCGGGAAGGCTTTTTTTAAACGGTCTGGGAACATCAGACATATAGCATTCACTGGCATCATGAAGAAGAGCTGCCAGTGCAAGACGTCTTGGCAAGCCACGGGCCATGGCTTCCTTTGCACAGAGGATACAATGCTGTCCTACGGAAAAAAAGGTCTTTACATGGCCATTTCCGCGGCATAAAAGAGAAAGGGCATGTGCGATATCATCTATGCAGATCCGTTCTTTTTCAGGTTGTGTGGGATCAAAATGTTTTCCCGTATAAGTGGTGATACAGTTACTCATGAAATATCCTGCCTTTCTGTGTAAAATACTCGATGGCTACATGGAAATCAATCTTATTGTTTATTATAAACACGAAGGGAAAATGTGTCTACACTGCCCAAAAATAAATTTCATGAAAAACAACAACAGGTTTACAAATACGACTGGTTCTGTGCTATAATACAAAAAAATGACAGGGAGACTGACGTCTATGAAACATATGGAAGAAATGAAGATCGCCGGACTTGCCATGGCATTATGTATTGTAATGCTTGGGATTTATATTGTGGTCCCCAAAGATGGAAACATTTCTCATCTTACGGCAATTCCGGATAACAACGCAGCGGAGCCCGTTCCTGACTCAACTTCACAGGGATCCGTAGATGCAGATTCTGACAGTGCTGATTTTCCAATCTATACGGAAGACAGTTATTACAGTGGATCGGATGATTCCGATGATAACACAGATACCGGTGATCCAGATACCGGAGACGACGGAAATTACGATCAGGGATATACTCCTGATGACGGGAACGTTAATGACACTTCTGATCCAGATACTTCACAGGGAGATGATACCTCCGATAATGATACTGGTGATGTTGTTGATGATGGTACGGATACCGGTGACAATTCTGATTCGGAACTGGATGACAGTAGTTCCGGAGATACCGGAGATGATACCGTAGAAGTCTACTGATCTTCAGAAAACACATGCATAAATAAAAAACAGGTACGCTTCATGAGCAGGTTTGACCAACTCACAGCGTACCTGTTTTTTTATCTGCCTGACAGATGAATCTTATTGTCTGGTTCAGATACTTTTTTTCTTCAGATTAATGTAATCAATGATCAGCTGAGCAGATTGTTCGATGCCCACAAGACCGGTATCAATAGACAGCTGATACTGGTTCGAATCACTCCAGGAGGTATTGGTGCAGGATTTATGGAACTGCTCTCTTTTTTTGTCTGTTTCCCGGATCTGTTTTCGTGCTTCTTTATCAGAAACATGGTCGCGCTCCATAATACGATGTACCCGATGTTCCATATCTGCATGGAGATAAACAGTGGTGACATCTGGCATATCCTGATATATGATATTGGCACATCGTCCGATCATAACAACAGATTTTCCTTTGGTAAGTTCCCGTACCAGGCTGAATGAATTCGTCATTGGATTTCTTTCACCATAATTCATTGCGATGGAATATAACAGGCTGTTTACCGATTTTTCATCAAAGAAATCGCTGTTTTCCTCGAATTTACCGATTTTTTTTGATTCTTCCAGAAGCTTCTTTTTGTCATAAAGCTCCAGTCCCAGTTTTTCTGCCAGCAGAACACCTACACGGTGCCCGCCACATCCACATTGTCTGTCAATTGTAATGATCATTGCCTTGTCCTCCTTATGATGTAATGATTTTCTGTCAGTTGATATTCTGAAGCAATGATGTCATTTCCTGATACAGAACATCTTTGGAAGATGCACCCATAACAATGGAAATAAAAGGCTTTCCGTAAGCATTCTGGCTTAAAAGAGCCAGACAGTTTCCTGCTTTATCCGTTGTTCCTGTTTTTCCACCGAGGATGGTGACATCCTTCGGTGTTGTGGCCTCACCGGTAAGGTAATGGTCAGTAGCGGTTAAGGTAGTACTTGCATCTGAGCCATCCGAATGTTTGTAGGTAACTGTATAGGACGACATCTGCGTGATGTCTGTAAATTCCGGATAATTCAGCGCCTCTTTTAACATCAGATAGATATCATAAGGCGTTGTATAATGATTTTCGTCCTGAAGGCCATGAGGATTGGTAAAATGAGTTCCTGTGCATCCAAGCTCAGCGGCAAAACTGTTCATCATTTCCACAAATTTATCTGTGGAACCGCCTACATGTTCTGCAATGGCAGAAGCTGCATCATTGGCGGAATAGACCAGAAGGCAGTGAAGCAGCTGGTCCATGGTGACCTGGTCGCCTTCCATAAAACCTGCAACCTGTGACCCGGATTCCAGCGTAACATTTTCCTGGGAGATCGTTACGGTATCATCCATATTGCCGTATTTCAGAGCCAGCATTGCGGTCATGATCTTTGTGATACTGGCTGGATATACCTTATTGTAGGCACCTTTTGCATAGAGGACCTTTTTGTCACTGAGGTTCAAAAGAACACCGGACTGGTTATCATCCAGACTGACCGAGTCCAGAGGAACATCCTTGGTAACAACGCAGAGATTCTGAGCAAAGCCCTCTGCTCTCTGTTCCTCTTTTGAGACCAGTGTATTATCAAATTCGGAAAAGGCGTTGAAAGAATTAACCGGGGTGGAAAAATTCCCGCCTTTTAACATGTAGACTCCAAATCCCCCTGCTCCACACAGGACGACCAGCAGAAGAAGCAGAAGAACGGTATTGCGGATCTTTTTGCGGCGCATCCGTTTCATTCTGACTGATTGTGTTTTGCGCCTGGAGGGAACAGCTTTTGCAGATGGATCAGAAACTCTGTCTTTCCCAGCGGAAGCTGTGCGAGTTGCGGCTTTGGAAGACCGATGTCCGGGAGTACTTCCAGGACGTGCAGTTTTTTTCACAGGTTCTTTATGTGTCATAAATATTCCTCTTTCCGAAAGTAGGCATCCTTTTTCTGCTCTTTCTTCTGTAATTCTTTATTATATGCACTGCTCTGCAGTCCTACATTGAGAACAAGTCCCATACCAATGAACAGACTGATCAGAGAGGTAAGACCATAGCTTACAAAAGGCAGCGGAGTACCGGTATTAGGCGCAAGTCCGGTAGCAACACAGATATTGATAAAACTCTGTATGGAAACAATGCTTCCCACTCCACAACATATGATCTTTCCGGCAAGATCCTTGGCCCGAAGGCTCATCCGAATACATTCAAAAGTAATCAGAAACAGCAGCAGCACGATCAGAGTACAGCCAATAAATCCATATTGCTCTCCTGCCACTGCAAAAATAAAGTCTGTCTGATTCTCAGAAACAAAGTTTCCATCATTCACGGAAGTAACACTTGTGTCATTACTGAAAGCACGTCCTACAAGTTCTCCGGAGGCAATCGCTGTTTTTGAGTTGTTCTGCTGTTCAATATCATCCGCATATTCTTCGTTCTCCGGATACAGGAACGACATAATACGGTTTCTCTGATAATCCTGAATCAGTTTCTGATCCGGCTGTACAACAATCGACAGAAAAATAATTGCAAGAGGAATTGCAATCAGAGCCGCTCCTCCGATAATTTTGTAACTGAGTCCTGCAATATAGATCAGAATACAGAACAGAATTACTACAGTAATTGTATTTTTCATATCTGGCTGTACATAGATCAACATTAACGGAATTACCAGAAGAACTGCTGACTGTGCCAGAGTTTTCAATGTATTCAGATCATCTTCGTGATCCATGAAAAATTTTGCAAAAAACAGGATAATGATGATTTTAGATAACTCTGTCGGCTGGAAGCGAATAAAACCAAGATCCACCCATCTTGCTGCGCCGTTGGCACTTGAGCCGAAGAAACGAACCGCCAGAAGCATTACAATATTAAAACCATACATGATCCATTGAAAATTCAGCAACCAGGAGTAGTCCATCAGTGAAAGAAGCAGCATAAAGACTACTCCAATGATTACACCCAGAAGCTGACGGGTGCGAAGATAATCGGCAGCTGTTCCTACAAGATGGATTCCAATAAAGCTGATCGCCAGAAGAAAAACTACCAGACGAAAGTTGTAAAACCGCAGCTTATACTGTTTAATCATAAATTATGCATCCCTTTTCTTAAGTACAGGTATGACAGCATGCAGAACAGGTGGTTCCTGTGAAATCTGTATGGTCACCCTTGTTTCATCAATTACAACGTATTTTTTTACGGTATGTATGAGGTCATTCCGCAAAAGTTTCATCATCTGTGGAGAGCAGTCTATGCGTTCCGATACAAGAAGAAGTTTCATTCGGTCACGGGCATAACCTGCGGAGCGTTTTTTTTCGGAGAAAAACCGCATATTTATTCCTCCCTCTGTGATGAAAAGATAATCTGGCAGTGCTTATTTATCTGCGAAAAATACTGCCAAGCCGTTGGAATACACTGCTTTTTCGCCGGACGGTAGTATAGGGAACATCTTCTCCAATAAGTCGTCGACAGATATTGCGGTATTCCTCCTCTGCCTGTGAATTTTTCCCAGACAGTGGTTCACCCTGATTTGTGGAAATTACAATCTGTTCATCATCAAGAATGGCACCGATCAGATCTACAGCAAGGATTTCCAGGACATCTTCTACTGACATCATATCTCCTTTTGCGATCATTTCAGGCCTGAGCCTGTTGATAATCAGCCGGATATCCCGAATCCCTCCGGATTCCAGCAAACCTATGATACGATCTGCATCACGGATTGCGGAAACCTCCGGAGTTGTTACCACAAGGGCACGATCTGCACCGGCTACCGCATTTTTAAATCCCTGTTCAATTCCGGCAGGACAATCCAGAAGAACATAATCAAATTCCTCCCTGAGATCGTCCGTAAGCTTGATCATCTGTTCCGGTGATACAGCAGTCTTGTCCTTTGTCTGTGCAGAAGGAAGAAGGTACAGATCCTGATGCCGTCTGTCACGGATCAGAGCCTGTTTCAGGCGACAGCTTCCATTGATGACATCTACCAGGTTATAAACAATACGGTTTTCAAGTCCCATAACAACATCCAGGTTTCGAAGTCCGATATCCGTATCCACAACAGCAACCCGTTTTCCCAGGGCCGCCAGCCCGGTCCCGATATTTGCTACCGTAGTGGTTTTACCCACGCCGCCTTTTCCGGATGTAATGACAATGACCTCACTCATATTTTCTGATTCCTCCCATTAAAATGTTCCACACTTCTGGTATCCTCATAAAGTCTGTTTAGTCATTCGATACATTACTGGTGTCGCTTGCGGCATAACCAGTGAGAATGGTGCTTTCATCTGCAAGTCCGAAAATGTATTTAAAAATATCATTAGCTGCAAGGCAGGCATTACCGGATGCATATCCGTTTGCGATTCGAACGGATATTGCGTATTTCGGTTCGGAAACCGGAGCATATCCCACGAAAAGAGCATTATTTGGATGATAGTAATCAATTTCGGCAGTACCGGTTTTTCCGGCAACTTCCACACCAAGTCTGTTAAACTGATCATGAGTCTGCACTACACGGTACATACCATCATGGATATCATCCCATATATTGCTGGAAATGTCCAGCTGTCCCTCTGTTTCAGAAGGATATTCCTTGATCAGTTTGCCCTTGGAATCTGTTACACGGTCCAGCAGAGAAAGCTTGTAGATCGTACCGGATGTAGCGATCGTTGAAGCATATCTTGCAAGCTGGCTGGTGGTAAACATATTCGTACCCTGTCCCATATAGGAAGGAACTGCGTTTTTGTCTGAAATCTGAGGAGAAGCTTCAGAAATTTCAATGCCAGTTTTTTTGTCGAGTCCCATAAGGGATGCATACTTCTGAAGCATACCAAGACTTCTTGCTTCAGAAAAGTTTCCTTCGGAATCTTTTCCAAGTTCAAAACCGATCGTACTGAAAAATACGTTACAGGACTGCTCGATCGCTCCACGGATATCCAGAGCTCCGTGCCCCTGTTTATTCCAGCAGTTGATCGGTGGTGTTACAAGATCGAAACTTCCTGTACATTCAATATAAGTACCGTCATCGATAACACCTTCTGACATGCCTGCAACGGTAGATAATATCTTCAATGTAGAACCTGGAGCCGTTCTCTGCTGTGTTGCCTTATTAAAAAACGGACTAGAAAGATCAGTTGATAATTTGGCATAATAATCAGTATCCATATTATTGGTCAGTCTGTTATTATCATAACCAGGATAGGAAACGCAGGCAAGAACATCTCCACTTGTAGTATCAGTAATAACAGCAGAAGCAGAACATGGTGCCAGTGCAAGCTGAGCTGGAGTGATCTCAAGACTGGCAATCTTTCGATACATAAAGGTATATGCATCCAGACCTCCGGAAAGCATTGTCTGATACAGCTCATCTTCTTTGGAAAGAACTCCCTGTTCATACAGAACAACACAAAGTTCCTCACCACTGATGGTGTCTTCCTGAAGCATATATTTGTACAGAAGCTTGGAGAATCCGGTATCTGTCTTCAGATAGTCGATAATATAATTTGTCAGTGCCTGATAGATTTCTTCAGAATCCAGATATTCATTAGAAGTGGAAATCTGAGAAATATCAATCCAGTTCTGACTGGCAGCATAATTCAGATAATCTTTCAAACTGATGCTCTCATCATTTTTCCATGCTTTATATGTTTCATCAGAGGTATCAATGGAATCACTTTTCAGTATGTTTAATGTGTTTGTTAAAAGATCATCACAGATATAGGTAAGATATTCCTGCATTTGTGAGTCTTCGTCTTTATATGCCGGAGGATTATCTCCTGTCAGCCTGTTACTTATTGTATCAAAAACCTGTTGCTGTTTTTGCTGAAATTTGGCATATAAATTTTTTTCTGTATCGGATGCATCATCGTTACTGAATTTATTGATATCAATAACGCTGTTGGCAATAAGAGCATTATATACAGAGTAGATTGGAATTGTGATTTTACTTGCGTCTTTCTCTGCTTCATAATCAAAACTCTTATCAGGGGTCAGTTTGGAAAGAACAATACCGGCTACACGCTGCTCAAGAATCTGGTAAATACTCTTCTGCCAGTCAGAATCAATGGTGAGATACACATCGTTTCCGGCTATTGGCTCAACAGTTTTGGAATTATCAATATCAAGAACTTTTCCAAGATTATCAACTGTAACGGTTTCTTCACCGTCTTTTCCCTGAAGCTGAAGTTCCATATACTGTTCAATCCCGGCTTTTCCGACAATGGCATCATTGGAATAATCTGGATTATCTTTCCGAAGAGTTTCCAGTTCTTCAGAAGAAGCCTGACCGGTATAGCCAAGAATCGGTGCCATACTCTCATCTTCCACATATTGCCTTGTGGAATCTTCCACAATATCAATTCCCTGAAGTGCGGATTGATTTTCTTTTATGGCAGCAACTGATTTTTCGCTGACATTCGTTGCAATCGTTACCGGCATATATTTTTTGAAACTGTTCGTATTCAGCTGATAGCGCATGATCGCAATTTCAAGGATTTCCTGTTTGGTAAGCTCTTTGGGGAGAGAATGCGCTGCCAGCTCTTCGTCAGTATAGGCATCTTTTCCGTAGAGTACAATGGAAAATCCATTGCTTCCTGTAAGATAATCCATCATTTGTGCTGCAGTTGCGTTTTTCTGCTCATCACTCAGATTATCAATCTGTGCTTCACCATAAACATCTGCACGAAAACGGTTCAGAGTAAAACCTTCCTCCACATCGAAAGCATAATCACCGTGATCATTAACAATAATATGAAAATTGTCGGCCAAACTGTCCCCGTTTTCGGAGAGAATCTGCAATACCTGGTATGCGATACCATTTAATGCCAGATTTTTTTCACGTGTGCTGTTATATGTTCCACTATCTTCAAAAGTAACAGAATAGGCAAGAACATTGGAAGCTACAACAGTGCCGTTTCGGTCATAGATATTTCCTCGTGTACTTTTGATCACACGTGTTTTTGTGGTACGTGTCTGAAATTTACTGATATAGTCTTCTCCCTGTATGATCTGCAGGCTGAAAAGCTGCCGAACAAGAACAGATGAAAGAAAAACAAATACGATCACAAGAACAGTAGTACGTTTCAGACGGATTTTTTTGATGATTTTTTTTATTTTAATTCCCAAATAGACTCACTTTCTTTCCTTACAGTATCCATTAAGTGGTAGTTGATCCAGTAAAATATCCGATATACGATAATTGTGAGAAAAACCGTATAAACAATCTCGGGGATAATAATTCTGTATATGTAGGTCAAAAATCCAAGTCGGCCCCGGAGAAGAAACTGAAGGCCGTATACAGACAGATTATAAAGAAGATCTGTTCCTGCTACAAGAAAAAGCGGAACTTTCAGATCATCATCATAAAAGCTGCGGAATGCGTAGCCGCTGATATATCCTGCATACATATAAATCAGCGCATAGAAACCAAACAGTGATCCGTAAAAAAGATCAATAAAAAGTCCTGAAAAAAATCCTGTCCAAAGTCCGACTTTTCTTCCGCGCATCAATCCCATGGCTACACACAGGATCAAAGGCAGGTTTGGCGTAATGGAACCAATGGAAATGTAATCCATTATTGTACATTGCAGGAGAAAACAGACAATAATGGTAATAAATAATACTATTTTATTTTTCATTGGACGCATCCTCCGTTTTGTCTATTGCGTCCTGTTTATTGACGGTAATGACAAACACATCTTTCAGATGGCCGAAATCAACGGGTGTAACGATCGTACCTGTTTTTGTCAAGTTATTGGGATCCTGTTGGATTTCGCTGACATAACCGATAAACAGTCCTTCCACGTATTTTTCGCTGATATTTGAAGTGACAATACGTTCTCCCACGGTTACTTTGTTATCCTGGTCATAGAGCTGTTCAAAACTCAGTTTTCCCTCATCGATCAGCTCCAGATCTCCGGTAACAACGCAATTATCAGAAGTGCTGACAGCCATGGCACTGACATTACTGCTGTCATCAATAATGGAACGAACGGTAGCCCATGATGGGCCAACTTCCGTGACGATCCCGACAAGTCCTTTTCCTGCAATTACGTTGTTGTCAACATGGATTCCATCATTAGTACCTTTATTGATCATAAATGTATCGTACCAGTTGCCTGGATCTTTGGAGATGATCCTTGCCGCAACTTTTGGATAATCAGTGTATTCCTGATCAAGATTATAAAGTTCTTTCAGCCTGGTAAGTTCTGTCTGATCCTGGATCAGGATATTATTCTGTTCGGTAAGACTGTTGATCTGATTTTTAAGTTCCTCGTTTTCCTGAAGTACGTCCTGCTTATCACGAAGACTGTTTTTTACATCTCCGAACATATTACTGACACCGGAAATGCCCTTTTCAAAGGGAACAACCAGAAATCCGGCCACATTCTGCAGAGGTGCTGAAGTTGTTCCGGAAGCTGCGGTAGCAACAATACAGCTTCCACAGAAAAGTGTCATGATTACCAGAAGATGTTTGCTTTTTAAATTAAAATGAAAACGCACTTTTTTTCGGATGTTTTTCATTATATATGCCCCTTTACAGTTTTTTCTGCTTTACAGGCTGTGCCCATCTGCGCAGTTCTCTGTCGTGAATGATCTTTTCCAGTCCATGTACAGCAGAAGTTTCGTACAAATCAGAAAGATTAAAGGCAAATCCTGTATAACTTGCCAGATAGTTGTCGATATATGGAAGTCGAGTACTGCCACCGGTAAGGTAAATTCCCTCTTTTGCAATATGATAGGCAATCTGTGGTGGTGTACGTTCCAGAAATGTTTTCATTTCTGCCGCGATCTGATTTACGCAATTGGTGATTCCCTCATTAACAACATAGGCGGAAACAACTTCTTCTCTGGGAAGTCCGGAAACGCTGTCGATTCCTACAACTTTCCGGGCTTCCTTTTTCTGGTCGTTAAGCCGTCCCATGACTACTTTCAGGCGTTTGGCCGTACGTGTTCCGATCTGCAGATTGTAATGTTTACGAATCTCACTGCAGATGGATTCATTCATCTGCCGGCCTCCAAGAGGGATCTTACGGCTTATGATGATCTTGCCATCTGTAAGGATTGAAAATTCTGTACTCTGTGCACCAATGTTTACAACCATACTGCCTTCATTTTTTTCAAGATTGATGTTCATGGCTACCGCATCTGCAATCGGAGATTCTACCATGAAAACCCGGTTTTTTCTAAGCCAGTGTCCATTGACCAGATGATAGTAGGCTCTTTTTTCAATGGCCGTCATATCAAGAGGAACCGAAAAAAACATATCCGCACCAAGGCCGGATGTATGATCGATCTTTTTCAACATGCTGTAAAGTACGATTTCCTGTAATTCGAGATTCGCAAGCATTCCAAAAGCCATGGGAGAATCTACAGAAATATCCGAAGGTGATTTTTCAAACATTTCATAGGCCTCATTTCCAATAGCAAGGATTCGACGCCCCCGGTAGGCAACCATGTTTTTTTCTATGTAAGTTTTATTTCTGAAAAAAGAATAGACTTTTACAGAGCTGCTCCCCAGGTCTACCCCGTAATTATTTCTAAAAAGCATAAATCTGCCCCTTCACTTAATATACTCATCAAAAATCCCCTTTTCCCGGAAACTGATGTACCTGTGATCTCCAATGATAATATGATCCAACAGATGGATTCCAAGAAGCTCACCAGATTCGAAAACCCGTCTGGTGACTTCCAAATCGGCCTGACTGGGGGAAGGATCACCGCCTGGATGATTATGCACAAGGATCAAATTTACAGCATGATATTTTACAGCTTCTACAAAAACTTCTCTTGGAGTGATCAGTGTGGCGGTGGCAGTCCCACGGCTTAAAAGCTGCTCTCCTGTGAGATGATTATGTCCGTCCAGCATCATACAGTACAATAATTCCTGTTCTTCGTGACGAAGCTGTTCCATATAATACTTTGCAATTGTGACAGGATGCTGAAAAGACAGTTCCGGCTTCGCTGCAGCAGTTGCCATACGTTTGGAAAGCTCCCCGATGCATTTCAGCTGTATGGCTTTTACCTTGCCAATCCCATGGATCTTCATCAGCTCCGGTACAGAAGCATGAAACAGACCCAAAAGTCCGGAATGACCTGTTTGTTCCGATAAATTAAGGATTTTATCAGCCAGTGTCAGAGAACTTAATCCCTGTACGCCACAGCGCAGGATCACAGCAAGAAGCTCACGATCGCTTAAAGACTGTTCTCCCTCCCGAAGACATTTTTCATACGGACGCTGATAATCTGGCATTTCCATTATAGTATCTTTCATATGATTTCCCTTTTCGCTCTCGAAGAAGGGTATGCAAAATTGCAGAAGTTATTTTAGCATAAAAAAGCAGGAATGTACACTCTATCCCGGAAATTTCCACTTTTTTCACATTTTATTTACAGGCAGGGCATAAATGGAAGCTACTGCTTCTGCCACTTTAATTCCGTCCATTGCTGCAGATGTAATGCCACCGGCGTAACCAGCGCCCTCTCCGCAGGGGTAGATTCCTTCTATATTGGAAGTGAGTTTTTTTGGTTCCCGCACGATCCGGACAGGAGAAGATGTACGGCTTTCTACTCCTTCCAGCAATGCATCCGGCCGGTCAAAACCGGAAAGTTTTTTTCCAAAAGCATGGATTCCGGCTTCAATGGAATCCCCGATCTCTTTCGGGAAAATGCTGCGGACATCGGTAAGTGTATAGGCTCCTTTGATACAGGGGCTCACATCTCCAAGTTTGATACTTTTCTTATGCGCACAGTAATCTTTGAAAAGCTGTACCGGAACTTTTCCGTTTCCGGCTTCCCAGGCAGCACGTTCCAGCTTTCGTTGGAGTGCGATTCCTCCAAGAACGCCTTCCTCCGGAAAATCAGAAGGATTTACTGTAACGATGATGGCACTGTTGGCATTACGGCTGTCACGTGCCTGGTAACTCATCCCATTTACTGCCAGCATGCCTTCCTCAGAAGAAGCATTTACCACATAGCCACCGGGACACATGCAAAAAGAATAAACGCCACGTCCGTTTTCCAGTGTATGGGTAACTTTGTAGCTGGCTGCGCCCAGGTAATCATTTTCCGGCTCTCCGTAAAGATCCTGGTTGATCATGGTCTGTGGATGTTCCACTCGTACTCCTACTGCGAAAGATTTTGGCTCCATGGAAAGATTGTGCTTGTTCAGCATGGCAAAAGTATCTCTGGCACTGTGGCCGGGAGCAAGAACGCAGATTTCTGCCGGTATTTCTTCTTTTTCATTGACGATGACAGCCGCAAGTTTCTGGTCACGGACCACCAGATCAGTCACTGTGGAACGGAATCGGAATTCCCCGCCCATTTCTTCAATCTGATGGCGCATAAACTGAACGATTCCCACAAGCTGATCTGTACCAAGGTGGGGTTTCTGCTGGTAAAGGATTTCAGATGGAGCTCCTGCTTCTACAAATCTGGAAAGGACTTCTTTTCCTCTTCCGTAGGTATCTTTTACCAGAGTATTCAGCTTTCCGTCGGAAAAAGTTCCCGCACCGCCTTCTCCGAACTGCACATTGGAATCCGGATCCAGGATGCCGTTCTTCCAGAAATTTTCTACAGTTTCCTGGCGTTTATCTGCTTCTTCTCCACGTTCCAGTACCAATGGACAGTATCCGGCTTTTGCCAGATACCAGGCACAGAATAATCCGGCCGGTCCACTTCCAATTACTATAGGCCGGTGGGACAATGTTTCAGAACCAGGTGCCGGAAAATGATATTTCTTCTCAAAGATTAACATAATATTTTTATCGTGAACCTTTTTGAGAACACGGGATTCGTTATCCAGTTTAATATCTACGGTATAGACAAATTTTTTGTCCTCTTTATGCCGGGCATCCAGAGACTGTTTTCGGATCTCATAGGTGAACGGCTGATTTCCAAGGCGAAGTGTTTTCGCTATTTTTCTGTGAAGCTGTTCTTCTGTATGTGTGATGGGAAGCTTCAACTGTGTGATCCGGATCATTTTTATTCCTCCTTTGCTGCCCAGATACCGGCGGTAGCTCCACTTGACCATGCCCACTGCAGGTTATATCCCCCGCAGGTACCGTCAATATCAAGGAGTTCTCCGGCAAAATAAAGGCCTTTATGAAGTCGGGATTCCATGGTTTTGCTGTAAACTTCAGTAGTATCCACACCGCCGGAACAAACCTGTGCCTGTTCAAAAGAAAGGCCATCTTTTACCGGAAGGCGAAAATCGGTGATTCCACGGATCAGATCCTTCTGTGCACATAAAACACGGATCAGTTTTTCCGGAAAAAGTCCGATGAGAAGTTCTTTTTCTGTTTTATAAGGACAGGCTGCTTTTCTCTGTTCCAGGTATTCTTCCAGTTCTTTCTGGTTCCGTTCCGGGAAAAAATTTATGGAAAGTTCTACGTTTTTGTTTTCGTGAACCGCTCGGATGGCGTAGCGGGAAATCTGGAATACTGGGATCCCGGATACACCGTAATCGGTAAGCTGCAGTTCTCCCTGCTGGGAGGCTGCCGGTGTGTCATCTATATAAAGGGTTATCTTACCTTCTGTCCGCACACCACTCCAGCCGGAAAAAGAATTTCCCTTACATTTCAAAGCGGTCAGCGCAGGAAGGGGTTCGATCAGATGATGACCAAGGCTCTTTGCGATTTCGTATCCACTTTCACTGGAACCTGCAACGGAAGAGGCACGGGAACCATTTGTAAGGATCACGGCATCGCCACTGTAGGTCCATCCGTCCGTATGGACCTTCCACTGTCCATCTTTGAAAGACACTCCGGTAACGGTCTGATTGGTTTTAAGTTTTACTTTCAGGTTGCGAGCTTTCATGGTAAGAACATCTACCACACTCTGAGCTTGGTTGCTCCGGGGATAAATCCATCCGCCGCGATCTGTGGTACAGATACCCAGTTCCTGAAAGAATTCCAGGGTTTTTTCCACAGGAAACTGTGCCAGGGCATCTTTGACAAATTCCGGATGGGATCCCCGGTAAGCGTTTTCATCCTGGTTCAGGTTTGTCATATTACAGCGTCCATTCCCGGTAGCACAGATTTTTCTGCCGGGACGGTCATTCTGTTCCAGAACCGTAACCGTCGCTCCGTTTATGGCAGCCTGAATGGCCGCCATAAGACCGGAAGCACCTGCTCCTACGACAAAGACCTGTTTTTTTAAGTCCGGTCCTTCGGATTTTTTCATAATTTCACAAGTTCCTTATCAACCATATACTGAAGGGATTTCAGGATTCCAAGTTTTGCATGCTCCCAGGTAAGACCACCCTGGAAATAAACAGCATAAGGTGGTTTCATAGGACCATCTGCAGAAAGCTCGATAGAAGAACCCTGGATGAAAGCACCAGCAGCCATGATAACCTGACTGTCATAACCTGGCATATCCCACGGTTCCGGTGTTACAAAACTGTCTACCGGAGCAGCAGCCTGAATACCCTGACAGAATGCTACAAGACCTTCCGGTGTTCCAAGGGTGACTGCCTGGATGATATCCTGACGTGGTTCTGTGCTGTTCGGTACTACCGGGAAACCAAGTTTTTCGTAAATATTTGCTGCAAAAACAGCGCCTTTTAAAGCTCCTTTGGTAACCATCGGTGCAAGGAAAAATCCCTGGTACAGAGAACGGTTTACACCAAGAGTTGCACCGACTTCCATGCCCAGTCCCGGACAGGTCATACGGTAGGAAGCATTTTCCACACAGTCTTTTCTTCCTGCGATATATCCGCCGATAGGTGCCAGACCACCGCCTGGATTTTTGATCAGGGAACCCACCATGATATCCGCACCTACATCACTTGGCTCGATGGTATCTACGAACTCTCCGTAGCAGTTATCTACCATACAGATTACATCCGGTTTGATCTTCTTTACAAAAGCGATCAGCTCACCGATCTGTTTTACAGAGAAAGAAGGACGGGTCTGATAGCCTTTGGAACGCTGGATGGTTACCAGTTTTGTTTTTTCATTGACTGCTTTTTTGATGTTTTCGTAATCAAAGGTACCGTCCTCAAGAAGATCTACCTGACGGTATTTTACGCCATATTCCGCAAGAGAACCATTGGACGGACGGATTCCGATGACTTCTTCCAGGGTATCATATGGTTTTCCTACAGGGGAAAGAAGCTCATCGCCCGGGCGTAAGTTTCCAAACAGCGCAATGGCAAGTGCGTGGGTTCCACAGGTAATCTGCGGGCGGACCAGGCAGGCTTCTGTGTGGAACGTATCCGCATAGACCTGCTCCAGGGTCTCACGTCCAAGATCATTATAGCCATAACCGGAGGAAGCTCCGAAACATGCTTCACTAACACGGTTTTTCTGCATGGCATGGATAACCTTCATCTGGTTGTACTCTGCAGTTTTATCAAATTTTTCAAAACGTTCTTTCAGGGAATCTTCTACAGTTTTACCGAAATCATAAACTGCGGAAGAAATTCCAAGCTGTGCATATAATTCTTTCATGATCATTTTTCCTTTTTTATTTTATTTGGCAGGCAGGATTCCTTTTTCCCTGCATACAGAAAGCATATAAGAAAGAATCCTGCTGTCATCGTAATCAAAGTTATCTTTATCTACCCAGGTTACCTCGCCTTCTCTTCGAAACCAGGTAAGTTGGCGTTTGGCAAAATGTCTGGTGTCACGTTTCAGGATACGGACGGCTTCCTCGTAAGAGTATTCTTCGTCCATCCAGTCCAGAATTTCTTTATAGCCCAGTCCCTGCATGGAAACCATTCCTCTGTGACAACCCATCTCACGAAGTTTTTTTACTTCTTCTACCAGTCCGTTTTTCAGCATTTCATCCACTCTTGTGTCAATGCGTTCGTAGAGAAGGGGACGTGGTGCGTTCAGGACAAAATAGGCCAGGGCATAAGGGCTGGTATGCTCCTTCTGCTCTTCATTATGTTCGGAGATCCGGGTACCGTTCTGTTTATAAAATTCCAGGGCACGGATCACACGCTTGACATTGTTCTCATGGATATCTTCGGCTGACTTGGGATCGACCTTGGCAAGCATGTCATGGAGAAATGCAGGCCCCTTCTGCTCTGCCAGCTCTTCTAGCTCCCTGCGGTAATGTTCATCCTGGTCGGAGCTGGTAAAATCAATATCTCTGGTCACAGACTGAATATAAAATCCTGTGCCGCCTACCAGGATCGGAATCCGGCCTTTGTCATAAATTTTGTCCATGGCATCTTTTGCCATCTGCTGAAAAAGGACAATGTTAAAATCTTCTGTTGGCTCCAGTACATCCACCAGATGATGTGGGACGCCATCCATTTCTTCCGGCGTGATCTTGGCGGAACCGATATCCATATGGCGGTAAACCTGCATGGAATCCGCGGAAATGATCTCTCCGTTTACTGCTTTTGCAAGGGCAATGGAAAGCTTTGTTTTTCCCACGGCAGTAGGCCCGGTAAGCACGATAAGAGGTTTTTTCATATATTTCCTCCGTTTATGTTAAGTATCTTACACGATACGTTTGAATTTTTTTTCGATTTCTGTCTTACTCATGGCAATGATCGTTGGTCTTCCATGAGGACAGTTATAAGGATTTTCCAGTGTCAATAATTCATCGATCAGCTTATCAGCTTCCTGAGGTGACATGGAATGATTGCCTTTTACAGCAGCCTTACAGGCCATGGTCGCAAGCCTTGAGGCAAAAATTTCAAAGGCATCCTTGGAACCGTCTGCAGTGAGATGGTCCAGCATTTCCAGAAACAGCTCTTCTTCTGTCATTCCCAGAAGGCTGGAGGGAACCGCACTGATACTGTACTCCCTTCCGCCAAAGGGTTCGATCTCAAAGCCGAAATCCCGGAAATACTTTTTGTTTGCCTTCAGCAGATTCTCCTCCTCAAGGCTGAGTGAAACGATCAGTGGGGGACTTACATACTGGGACTGGATGTTCTGGGACTGAAACTGCTTTACGAATCGCTCATAATATACTTTTTCATGGGCAGCATGCTGGTCAATGATATAAAAATTATCCTCAAACTGTACCAGCCAGTAGGTATCAAACAGCTGTCCGATCAGTCTGTGACGGCTTCTGGATTCAGGAGCAAGAAGCCGTTCTTCGAACAGTTCCAGCTGTTTTGGCGGTTCCTGTTCCTGCGATTTGATCGGCTCGTTGTCTACCTCAGGAGGTGCCGATTCAGTAGGCTTTTCAGAAATCACTTCATAATCTGCTGTTTCTGCGGCGGAATTTTCATTTCTTCCGTCTTTTAATGTTCCGGAAAACATTTCCTCTTCTTCTTTTGTGAAAGGCTGCGATCCATATACGGGATTTTCCCGCAGAGAATCCACACGTTTGTATTTATCTGCAGAAGAAGCTGAAGAATTGTGAGCTGTTTCAGCTGAACCATAGGAGGCGGTACCATTTGTTGGCTTATTATAAGGTATCGATGGAACCGGCGCTGTACTACGTACTTCAGAAGCTGTCGGTGCAGCATGGGAAGCTATATTTGCCGTCCGATTCGGGTGACCGTACATCTCCTGCCGCCGTTTTACTTCAAAAGGCTCCGGAATATTTCCTGGCTTTATCTGTTCTGTGCGGGATGTCGGTTCGTCTTTTCCAACAGATACCTGCGGGATCAGTTCTCTGTGGGTCAATACCTTGCGGACAGTTTCATAAATGGCCGTGTAAACTTCGGTTTCTCTGGCAAAACGCACTTCTCTCTTTGCGGGATGCACATTAACATCCAGGTCATTGCCGTCCATTTCAATCCGAAGTGAGACAAACGGAAATTTATGCTGCATGACCAGTCCTTTATACCCATCCTCAATAGCCTTGGTAATGATCTTGTTTTTTACATACCGGCCATTGATATAATAATTCTCAAAAGTGCGGTTTCCTCTGGAAATCTCCGGTTTTCCCACAAAGCCTTCGATCTTCATAAAATCATTTTCATAGGAGACTTCCAGAAGTGCTTTGGCGATCTCCCGTCCGTAAACGCTGTAGATCACATCCTTTACGCTGTAATTTCCGGAACTGGAAAGTTTCACCTGACGATTCTGGATATATTTAAAGGAAATTTCCGGATGGGAAAGCGCCAGCTGTTCCATCAGCGTATTGATGTAACCGGCTTCTGTCATGTCGGATTTCAGAAATTTGCTTCTTGCAGGTGTGTTGTAAAAAAGGTTCCGGATCAGGAAGGTGGTTCCCTCCGGTGCGCCCATCTCCTCCAAAGACTGTTCTTTTCCACCTTCGATCACATAGCGGGTACCGCTGATGGCAGAAGGAGTTTTTGTGATCAGTTCTACCTGGGAAACTGCGGCAATACTGGAAAGAGCCTCGCCACGAAAGCCCAGGGAGGCAATATGTGTCAGGTCTTCCACTTTTTCAATCTTGCTTGTAGCATGACGTAGAAAAGCAAGGGGAACCTGTTCTGCTTCCATTCCGGAGCCGTTATCTGTGATACGGATCAGCTTTTTTCCACCATCTGTGATCTCTACTGTGATGGCGGTAGCTCCTGCGTCAATAGCATTTTCCACAAGTTCTTTTACAACAGAAGAAGGCCGCTCCACAACTTCACCTGCTGCGATCTTATCAATGGTATTCTGGTCTAAAACTGCAATTTTTCTCAAGGTATCACCACCGGTTCTTTATTTTGTTCTGCAGATTATAGAGAATATTCAGGGCCTCCATTGGAGTCAGGTTGCCAATCTCCAGGCCTTTGATCTCTTCGATGATATCATTATCCTGCACCGTGTCAAAGAGTGACATCTGTGCCATATCCACCTGATCATAGGTGATCTTCTGCTTCTTTTTCGGAGCAGTCAGGTCTTTTACCGCTGCGGTGATATCTGCGTCACTGAGCTCTTCCACAAGTTCCTTGGCACGCTGGATCACGGAATCCGGAACACCGGCAAGCTTGGCCACCTGGATACCATAACTCTTGTCAGCGCCACCTTTTACGATCTTACGAAGAAATACGATATCGTCACCCTTTTCTTTGACAGCAATACAGTAATTGTTGACACCGGAAAGTTTTCCCTCCAGTTCGGTAAGCTCATGATAATGGGTCGCAAATAAGGTTTTGGCACCGCAGAGCTTGGTATTGCTGATATGTTCGATCACTGCCCAGGCAATGGAGAGGCCGTCAAAAGTACTGGTTCCACGTCCGATCTCATCCAGGATCAGAAGGCTACGGGAAGTGGCATTGCGAAGAATATTGGCAACCTCCGTCATTTCCACCATAAAGGTACTTTGTCCGCTTGCAAGGTCATCAGATGCACCTACACGGGTGAAGATCCGGTCAACCACACCGATGTTTGCACTGTCTGCCGGAACAAAGCTTCCGATCTGTGCCATCAGTACGATCAGGGCTGTCTGGCGCATATATGTGGATTTTCCGGCCATGTTTGGTCCTGTGATAATGGAGATCCGTTTTTTGTGGTTGTCAAGATACGTATCGTTTGGAATGAACATATCATTTTCGATCATCTGCTCCACAACCGGATGACGGCCGTTTCGGATATCAATGAGGCCTGTCTCATTGATCTTTGGCCGGACGAAATTATTCCTCTGGGCAACCAGTGCAAGAGAAGCGAAAACATCCAGTGCAGCCACTGCTTTTGCAGTGCGCTGGATACGGACAACTTCCGCTCCAACCTGATCACGGATACTGGAAAACAGTTCAAATTCCAGCGCATAAAGCTTATCCTCAGCTCCAAGGATCAGATCTTCCAGATCTTTCAGTTCCTGAGTGATATAACGCTCTGCATTGGTAAGGGTCTGTTTGCGGATATAATCCTCCGGCACAAGATCTTTGAAAGTATTGGTAACTTCCAGAGAATAACCAAATACACGATTGTACTTGATCTTCAGGCTTTTGATACCGGTACGTTCCCTCTCTCTTGCCTCCAGCTCAGAAAGCCATTTCTTTCCATCTGTCCGGGAACGGCGGAATTTATCTACATCTTCATTATATCCTTCCCGGATAATGCCACCGTCTTTCTGGGCAAGAGGCGGATCATCGGTGATAGAGTTCCGGATCAGCGAGGTAATGTCTGTCAGAGGATCCATATCTTCGTTGATCTTAGTAAGCAGTGGAGATTTGAATTCTGCCAGGACCTGTTTTATATAAGGAAGCATTTCCAGAGAAGAGGCAAAAGAAACCAGATCTCTCGGATTAGCGGATTTGTAACTGATACGGCTGATCAGACGTTCCAGATCATAGATCGGGTTTAAATATTCCCGGATCTCATCCCGTTCCATGGGTTTTTCATTCAGTTCTTCCAGAGCACCCAGTCTCTTTTCGATTTCCTCTGCATCGATCAGAGGCTGTTCCACATAAGACCGAAGTGTTCTGGCTCCCATAGCTGTTTTGGTCTTGTCCAGTACCCAGAGAAGAGAACCTCTTTTCTGTTTTTCGCGCATGGTTTCCACAAGCTCCAGATTACGACGGCTGGAGCTGTCGATAAGCATGTATTTCTCGGCAGAGTAAGGGCGGATACTTGCCATATGGGAAAGTGCTGTTTTCTGTGTTTCTTTCAGATACAGGAACAGAGCACCGGAAGCGATGATCCCGCTGTCGTAGTCACCAATTCCTAACCCCTCCAGATTTCCCACATGGAAATGTTCTTTTAGAGTTTTCTGACACAGCTGATCGTCAAAGTACCAGGGATCCAGGGCGAATACGCAGATTCCAAGACGTCCTTTCAGATCCTCCACATCCACACCACTTAAAAGAAACGCATCGTTGCAGATGATCTCTGCAGGTGTGAATTTATTGATCTCATCCAGAAGTTTCTGAGGCTTATCCAGCTCTGTAAGAAAGCAGTCACCGGTTGTGATATCTGCAATAGCACAGCCAAAATGATCTCCGATGGAGACAATGGACATCAGATAATTGTTTTTGGATTCGTCCAGTGACATGGCATCCAGTGTGGTTCCCGGTGTGACAATACGAACAACTTCACGTTTTACAAGACCCTTGGCTTTTTTCGGATCTTCTACCTGTTCACAGATGGCAACTTTATAACCTTTTTCTATCAATCGGTTGATATAAGTTTCCGCAGCATGAAAAGGAACGCCACACATGGGCGCTCTCTCTTCCAATCCGCAGTCTTTTCCTGTAAGTGTGATCTCCAGTTCCTTGGATGCAGTCAGCGCATCATCAAAGAACATTTCATAAAAATCGCCCAGACGGTAAAAAAGGATACAGTCGCTGTATTCTTCTTTGGTCTTTACGTATTCTTTCATCATCGGTGATAATTTCCCTGTGTTGACTGGAAACCCTGTATTTACGCGGCTTGTAGATGCTTTATGTTCCTCTTTGACCCACTTTTGACCCATTTTTTTTTCTTCTTCAGTGTTTCTTGTTTTTTCCAAATATTTAAACCTCTTCCTAAATTGTCATTTTATCAGTAAAATTAGCTTTCTTTTTCATACTTTTCTTCATAATTTCTTATCGTGGTTGCTTTAAGATTCCGAACCTTATAAAGTTCCATCCATTTCTCATACCATTTTGAAACGGACATACTCGAATCAAAGCCTGGAATACCTGGGAGAACTTCCGCCAAATACATGTTTCTTTGCTTTTTCACCTGCTGAAGATTTGTTCCATAGATAGAAAAAGGCGGTTGCCAGATCCCTTAATTGTGATTCTGGCTTCTTACCGCCCATCTTTTCTTTGTCGGATTCCCTTACCTATTTCTTTTCCTCTTAGATTTTTTCCATAACATTACCATCCTTTTTCTAATAACAATAGATGATCATGCATGGCACTGGACTTAATTTTAACACAACCCCAAAAACCTTTCAAGACTGCCGATCTATCCATTTCTGAAATTTTTTCTTATCAATCAGGGTTCTTCGCCCAATTCGTACCATGAAGGTATTATTCTTCATAAGAGTTCTCATGGTTTTCTCTGAAAGACCTGTGCGTTCACAGGCTTCCTTGACTGATATAAGAATCTTATCGTTATCTGCTGCTTGTATTTTTTATGTATCATATATATTACAGCCAATATCTGAAGGCAGATGATATTGGCTGTTCCTCTCTTCGATAAAATTATTCTTTTGTCATCTGATTTTAATTTTTATTTTTCCTTCCACTGGGCTATATAAATCCAGAGGATCTTCATCACTTTCATAAACACATCCTTCGCCTTCTCCGTAAGTATCTTCTATTCCAGTTTCATATTTTTTATATGTTGTGCTGCTTTTTTCTTCTTTATTTACATATAATTCTAATGTCACCGTTTTAGCATCTGGCGAAATTCCTTTGTATTTTGTATTATTTCTGCTTTCTTCAAACACAGTCTCTGTGTCCCCATAATTTGTCATTCTATAAAGCCCCTGATTTCCTTTATCGTCGGTTCCTATTAAATAATAATCTTCATATTCTTTATTATCCAAATTTCCATAAATTGTACTTGCCAAATCGTTTAAGCTCATTTTTGAAATCGTCAGATTTTGATTTGGAGATATCTTTATTTTTTTATTCACATTTACATTTATGGTATTCTTCTCCAGTTCTTCCCAATTTGATGAAAATTCAAAAATATAGTCATCCGTATCTTCTGTATCTTCTGTATCTGCAGTATCCATTTCTGTTGGATCAAATAACCATACTTTCATTTTTATATCTGCTGTATTATCTTTAATAGTTGTATCTTTCAACCTATAATGACAAACCTGACCATCTGTTCCGTTCTCCTTTTTCTCCAGAGCATATGTTCCATCTAACTGTGCCGCTTTTCCATTTATCTCCACTTCTGTTAGTAGAATAGTCTCCTTTTCTTTTGAAGCATTTATATTATCAGATATTGCCACCCATAAATTCTCCTTATCAGCAGCAATTTCATCTAACGTAATAGAAATTCCATTTTTAGTAATCGTTTTTCCAACACTATCTATATATGATTCTACATTTTCATTAATCCCCAATGCAGTTTGAATCCACGAAGTAATCTGTTCCCAGGCCGCCTTTATCTCATGCGGATGTCCCAAACCTCCTATCAATAATGCTATTACAACTCCTGCTGCTGCAATCTTTGCTAATTTAAATTTCAAATTAACATTTCGCTTTTTCCATGGCAAGGAAGCTTCGTAAACAAATTTTTCATCTATTTCTCCCATCAGATCCAAAAAATTGTTTTCTTTTTTCATATGATTTCTTTCACCTCTTCCCATAATCTGTTTCTGCTTCGAAAAAGACTGGATTTAATTTTAGTCTCAGAGCATCCATGTCTTTTTGCAATGTCTTTAATATTATCCATATACCAATATCGCCTGACAAAAATATCCCTGTCCCCTGCTTTTAAATCACTTAAAAATTTTTCTAAAATATTCAAAATTTCCTTTTTCTTTATATCCTCTTCCACATAATCCTTTATTGTATTTTCCAGTTTTTCCACTTCACCACAAATATCCATCATATGTGTATCTGCTCTTTTTGAAGCATTTTTCTTTCTGAAATTGTCCAATGCCAAATTTCTGGTTATTTTTCCAAGAAATGCAGATAATTTTGTTGGCGTTTTGGGCGGAATCTTATTCCACGTTATCAGCCATGTATCATTTACACATTCTTCTGAATCTTCTGTGTTATATAAAATATTCCATGCAATCTTAAAGCAAAATTTTTCATACTTTACTTCTACCTGGCGAATTGCATCTTCTGATCTTTCTAAAAATAAATTTATAATATGTATATCTTCCATATCACATTTCTCCCTTGTATATTAGTGCTTTTATGCAGATAGGCTATTTGCAGTGTGCCATATTAATGTTGTCTATTATATATAACGTATTTTTTTCTGTTTGGTTGCACTTTTTTTATAAATTTTTTTGTTACCATAATTCCATTATCACTATAACATATTATCTAATCATTCTTCTCTCCCTGGTCAACTATTAATATCGTAATCTGCTTCTGCAAATAAAGCTACATGCCAAAAATGAAAAAAAGGAGCTGCCATTCAATGTGCATTCATGAACGGCAGCTCCTTTTTAAATCATTTTTATTTAACAACTACTTTTACTTTTTTGCAACTATTTCCAGATTTCACTGTGATATAGGCTGTTCCCTTTTTCTTTCCAGTGATCACACCACTGGAACTTACCGTTGCGATCTTCTTATTTGAAGAACTGTAGGTAACTTTCTCCTGGGAAGTGATCGGGCTGATGACCGGTTTCAGCGTAAGTTTTTTATTTCTTGCAACGGTCACGCTTGATTTCATTCCGGTGATCTTTGTTGTTCTTACCGTTGTTTTCTGCACAGTAACGGAAATGACCTGTTTCTTGCCGCTGGCCAGTGTAATGGTCACTTTGATTATTATTTGAATTCCAGCCCTCAGCCTTTTCATTGACAGAGGGCTAATTTTGGCTTAACAATTATTGAGCATCCCTTAACTGATCTACAATGCTGCATTTCGCTGCGTTATCATACATCATGCAAGGAATCAGCCACCCAAGCAGAAGAAATACCGGAATTGTCAGCAGGACAGGCAGAACGGTGAACCGATACTCAAAGAACCAGAACATACTGCCCAGCATTTTCCCCGCAAGAGGTCCCACCGCCAGTGAAAGCACAAAGGCCACCGATACGGAAGACATTGCGTAAAACAACCCCTCGTAGATCAGCATGGTTTTGAGCTGTCGGGGCGTCATTCCTACAGCCTGAAGCACCGCAAATTCCCGGCGGCGGGAAAGAATACCGGTCATCATGGCGTTGAAGAAATTTAAGAGTCCCACCAGCCCGATGATAGCACAGAGAATACCACCTATCAGAAGGAACATCTGCCGGAACTGAGCAAATTCAGAGCGAGCCGTGGCCTTGCTTTCATACATCAAGGGCGAAAACTCACCGGCAGTGAGCTTCGATAGATATTGCTCTGCTTCGGCCTCGTCAACTTCGTCCGCTGTGTCGAACAGGTAGAGCATCGGAATGGCTGCACCACCGCTGTCCCTCTGTGCGGTGTCCACAGACAAAACTACGTCATATCCAATACCACTATAACGATAACTCATGGAATTCGGAAGTTCTACCAAGGCGCAGACCGTGTACTCTACATCTCTGGCTCCATACAATTTTGCCTGAAAGTACTCCTCCGGTGTATCTTCGGTGAGTTCCCCGGTGCGGCTGTCGATATATTTCACATCGTCCGCATAGGTAACGGTGATCGTGTCTCCCACCTTGGGGTAGTATTCAAGATTGGGCAGATTACCGTAGTCATCTAAGGAAACCGCAATGGCAATGGCGTTATTGTCCGGCTCCAACATGGGAGAAATATCTCCGTCGAATACTTGCAGCTTGTCAAACAGACTGTTATCCAGAGCCTCGATTCTGGTATCTCCCATCACCATATTGCCCCGGTGCTCCAGACGGCTCATATGGCTGTCCAACTGCTCGGCGCTTTCGTACTTTGCATAGTCCTGCCGCAGAGCATTCTCCGTCATCCACAGGTAGGCGGGTTTTCGCACAGCATATCCCGTGCCGGAAAGACTGGCCTTTGTGTTTGCTGCGATCTCTTCGATTTGTTCTGGCGTGATGAATTCATCTGCCGGGTTGTAACGGAAATAGTCGGGCGTGCTGACGA
>ENA-OPRT01000202-OPRT01000202.1-human-gut-metagenome-genome-assembly--contig:-NODE-202-length-36141-cov-24.002799_pt1 | contig 36141 bp, 32 predicted proteins | sample MGYA00241895_ERZ501884 | MGnify/ENA primary metagenome ERZ501884 (study PRJEB25962, sample SAMEA2042225) | human gut metagenome | biome: human gut; feature: human-associated habitat; material: faeces...
CTTGCCGACGGCGGTCAGATGAACGAGGGCTTTATGGCAACATATCTTGGTTTAAAGGGTATAACAAGAGCGGCAGAAGAAGTAATGGTTTCAAGAGATATACTAATCGCAGAAGCTACACATACTGCAATTCACATTGCGCATGTAAGTACAAGAGGCTCTGTTGAACTTGTAAGACAGGCTAAAAAACGCGGAGTAAACGTTACTTGCGAAACTTGCCCGCATTACTTTACACTTACTGAAAATGCTGTTGACGGCTTTAATACAAATGCGAAAATGAACCCGCCTTTAAGAACTTCTGACGATGTCGAGGCAATCAAAGAGGGATTGAAAGACGGAACGATTGATTGTACAGCCGATTTACTATACCGGTTCAGGAAATTCGGATAATATAAATGAGCCTGAAACTGACAAATATAACCATAATATTCATCAATACCCCGTTTGTCCGGCGTAGACACAGATCCCTCATAGCCCCCTGCCCATTTACCAAACATACCGGTAGTATAACCGTTATCTTTCATTATTTCAGGTATAATCACATGACCGGGATCGTATGGATGTTGCCCCACCACGGCATATTCCTTATTATTTCCATACATCACAACAGGGGCATCGCGCCAGTACTCTTTGTTCCCACGTACTTCACAATGTCCGGAATGTTGTCCGGTCATAAATGACGCACGTGATGGAGCACTCACCGGACTACCGGCATACGCTTGTGTAAAACGCATACCTTCTTTAGCCATATTATCAATATTCGGTGTACTGATGTAGGACTGACCATAACACCCTAAATCACCATAACCCATATCATCACACATAATATAAATGATATTCGGTTTAGGAGTTTTCTGAGCATAAGCGCCTAATAGAGGAAATGCTAATCCACTGGTTAAAAGAAAGAGGTTTCGATTTTTCATATATTCTGTTTTTTACTGAATTTAATAATTACTACTCCTGCTATAAACATCGGCAATTTAGAGAAAATATCCTAGGCTGCAAAGCTATAGAAGAAAAAAATATCATTCACCTACTCTCGATAATAAGGATTCAATTTCACAGGAATAGGAGCATGAGTTTCTTGAATCCACTTCATCAGTTTCTGATAAAGTTCTCCTCGCTTTACAGGATTTGAACCTGATAGATCTTGTGATTCTCCCAGATCATTCTTCAAATTAAACAGTTCCATAGACTTATCTTCATAATGATATATCAATTTCCAATCACCTGAACGAATACTGGAATAAGGTTTTGCACGGAAATCTCTTCCCCCGTTTAAATAAGACTCCAAATAAGCCGGAAAATGCCAGAAAAGATCACGTTCCGTCTCATTATTATTTATAAGCGTAAAAATATCTTTTCCATCTAAGTTAGCAGGAATCTTACCCTGTGCCAAAGTAACAAAAGTTGGATAAAAATCAACTCCTGTTATTGGAACAGATGAACGGATGCCTCCTTCTATTTTACCAGTCCACCTTATAATCAACGGCACACGGCTCCCACCTTCATAAGGCATTCCCTTTCCTCCATTTAACGGATAATTGTCTGTCACTGGTTCCGAACCTCCATTATCTGAATAAAAAATGACTATTGTACGATCTGCTATTCCTAATGTCTTAATAACTTGGCATATCCTATCAACACTATCATCTAGTTTTTCAATCATTGCAGCATATATAGGATTCTTATGATATTTACCGGGAGTTTTATTACGATATTTATTTATCAATGAATCAGGTGCTTGCAAAACCGTATGTACGGCATGATGGGACAAATGTAAGAAAAAAGGACCTTCACTATGAGATTTTATAAAAGAAACAGCTTCTTCAGTCAACCGATCAGTAAGATATTCACCCAATATACCTTCTTCTAATCCCACATGACATTTACTTTTATCAGGCAGACAATAGGGATAAAAATAAGAATAGGGAGCTCCTGCTCTATTACCGCCCACATTCCATATAAATCCCTGTGACAAGGGTCCTGTACCGTCCTCATCATCCCCCAAATGCCACTTCCCGATATGACCACACTGATAACCCTGTTCTTGCAAAGCCTCGGCCATAGTCACAAAGTCGGCACAGACATCTTCTACATTGGGAATAGCTATATATTTACGTTTGGTACGATCACCACGGTCGGGAGGACTAACTGTATATACTCCATGGCGTGGTGTGTACATTCCTGTCATCATACAAGCACGGCTAGGTGCTGAATTGGCGGCTGCAGCGTAAGCATTGTCAAACAATATTCCTTCTGTAGCAAGACGGTCTATATTAGGAGTTTCATAATAATCACTGCCCATTACACCCAAATCCGTCCAACCTAAATCATCAGCCAAAATAAATACGATATTAGGTTTTTCTTTTGTAACTATATCGATAGAAAAGCTCTGTTGTATTCCTACGGTACACAACACTACAGTAGTCAATCCTATTTTCTGAAATCTCATTTTATTTCGATTTTTCTAAGTTTAAAAACCAAACAAGACCGTCTCCATACGTTATTCCGCATTTGAGACAGCCTCATTCGTATCACACTATAAATTACCAACCAGGATTCTGTTCCAGTTCTGGGTTCAATAATATTTCGGTAGTCGGTACTTGATACAAATAATATTTATCTAACCAACCTTTACCTTCTTTTAGAGGATCATTGAAAAGATACAAATTACCTTCCGTCAATGAACCGTCAGTTCCATCAGAATAACCAGTTTCAGGATTATATAAAGTCATATTATTTTTCATTGCCTCTTCTTTACTCATCCAAAGACCAGTTGCAGGTTTATTGAGGAACCACGGAGCCATACGCCAACGACGGATATCATAAATACCAAATCCCTCACCCATCAATTCTATAATACGTTCGCGACGAATTTCCCATAAGACAGGATCAACCAAAATACCACTTTCATTACCTTTAGGATAGTATTTTCCACGGTTAGGATCAAAACTATCATTAATGTCAGCAACCACCATTTTGACTACACCGGCACGATCACGCAACTTATTGATTGTTTTGTCTGCAACCCCTTGGTCAAATACTCCCAATTCAAATTTGGCTTCAGCTTCATTCAACAGGACTTCTTCAATTTTAAAAATAGGTTTGTCAGCTGTATTCAAATTACCATTATTAAAGCTGGTTTCCCAGTTATCCCAATTCTTCCATACATAGTAGCCTGAACGGCAAGTCACAAATGCTCCAGTACCTAATCTTGGTATTTCAGGTACAAGTGATGCACTCCAGTTCTGCCCAGGCAAACGTTTCATACCAACACCCGGGTTACTGCAACTTTCATTTGCTCCCATAATATCAATATATTCACGGTCTGCCGGATTGTCTGTATACGACCAGGTAGGATAGTCGCCTTTTCCAGATTTTACTTTATAAGGAGGTATAACCGTGTGATACAAACGCGGGTCACGGTCACGAAATACCGCATACATGTCCTTATTTCCATGGTAGCCCGATCCGTCAGCCAAAATCGGCTTGCCATTCTTCATCAAATAAAGATCTACCGTATTCTGGTTCATCTCCACATAGTGTGAAGAAGTATGTTCAATATAACTCATGCCCATAGGATTTATATCCTTCACATAAGATTTATAGAGAATGATACCTGGAACTTGTCCCAAATCCTCTGTTGTCCACATTTCACCATATCCGGCACCGGGTTGACCGTCTGTTCCTGTGTAAAGAGTAGGATAAGCGGCCATTAATAACTCGGATGCGCGTACACACTCTTGCAGATATTTTTCAGCATCACCCAATTCATGATATTTCCTCCATGTACCTTCACGTAATCCGAAACGCGAAATAACGGCACGTACACAATCTTGGTTAATCGTATTGTCCCCATCCTGTGATGTGAAATTTCCAATATTCTGTTCCGCCCATTGCAGACGTTCCAATACCTTGTCGGCTACGGTTTTTCTATCCACACGAGGTCCATAAGCTTCGGGAGAATCTTCCTGCAATACCTGGTCCACCCAAGGCACATCGCCAAAACGATCTATCAATTCCATATACCAAAAAGAATGAAAAAAATATCCTACTGCACGCCAATGGTCTTTCTGAGCCTCTGTCATACTAGAATTATCAATGTGTGAAAGCATGATATTGACACGGCGGATAAATGATTTAAAATCCCAGCCATTACCGGATGCTACACTGGCAACTGTCTGATAAGCAAATTCATTGTAGCCACTTTCATATTTTTGCTGAAAGTATCCTGCTGCCATATCGCCCTTATACTGTCCGTCTTGTCCGAATCCTTGTAAGGAAGTGCGAATAGTATTATTTGTAAACATCTCATAACAAGGCCACATAAAAGCCTTGAAGTTATCGTAGGAATTGAATGCATTATTCTCCGTCAAGTCTGTAACAGGAGTCTTTTCCAAGAAACTATCATTACAACTAGAGAGGCTGATTCCTGCGAGAATTGCTAAACTTATAAATAATCTTTTCATATACTCGTACTAATTTAAGGTTTATAATGTAAGATTAAGCCCAAAGGATACTGTGCGGAATGCGGGATAATCCCATTTCAGCGTTTCCGGGTCGATACCCTTTGGCAATGATGAGAACGTTGCCAGATTTTCTACACTGACAAAAGCACGTAACTGCGACAAAGATATTTTGGTAATCCATGCTTTGGGGAATGTATATGACAAAGTAACATTCTTGATACGCAGATAAGAAGCATCGGACAAGTACTTGTCTGACTGGCGGTAATTAGAGCCTTGGTTACCATAGTTGCCATAAATACGTGGGAACTCAGCATTAGGATTAACTGCTGTGTAATCACCATTGGCAGCATCTACCGGTTGCCAGTAATCACCCAAACCTTTATATAAAGGAATAAACTTAAAGTCAGAATATAATGGGAAAGTCAATGTATTGGCAATCCATTTATCGCGTTTACCGGTTCCTTGCAAAAAGGCACTCAAATCAAAACCTTTATAGTTTAATCCTAGATTAATACCATAAAGATAACGAGGAGTTTCATTACCAATCACTTTACGGTCGCCCGGATTATTCAACGTATTGTTGCCGCTGGAAATCATATTTGTCCCTCTTTCATCATCCATTAAGTTCTTGAACTTCACATCACCCGGACGAGGATTATAGCCATCTATGCTTGGAACGCCATCCTTTAATTTCCATGAAGAAGTATCGACAAAATCGTCTACGGTATAATAACCATCTGTTTCATATCCCCAGATTTCGCCTAATTCCTTACCTTTATAAAACTCCCAAAATGTATATGTTCCACCCGTCAGCGCATTCGTCTTTTGGCTGCTTAATATGTAGGATGAGTTACTGTCATACTTCACAATCTTTGACTTGCTGTCGGACAGGTTGAAACCGACTCGGTAGCTCACCTTTCCAATCTGGTCGCGCCAATTGAAACTCAGTTCCCAGCCACGTGTACGCATATCTGCCGTATTCTGATAAGGAGCATCCGCACCTACTACAGCAGGCAATTGCACACCCGGAGCAAGCATGCCGTTCGTATTACGCTGATACCAGTCAAAAGTACCTGTAAAGCGATTACTGAACATAGAGAAATCAATACCGATGTCTAATGTCCCTACCTTTTCCCAAGTAAAGTTACGACTTACCAATGAAGGAATAGAAGTAATAGCGGTTACATAATTACCATTGGATATCCAACCATTGTATTTATTATTCACCGCCATAGTTGGAATAAACGAATAAGCAGGCACGTTCTGGTTACCAATCATACCATAAGAAGCACGTAGCTTCAAAGAACCTAACCAATTCTGAGTACTTTCCATGAATTTTTCCTGTGCAATGTTCCAACCGGCCGAAACAGAGGGGAAGAAACCGTAACGTGATTCTTTAGGAAACTTAGAAGAACCGTCATAACGTCCGTTTACTTCCAGCAAATATTTATCCTGATAGTTGTAATTCACACGGAAGAATCCGCCGCGAACAGAAAACTCATTATACTTGTCCGTAGCTTTCAATGTAGATGTACCCGAACCCAATGAAGGCACCTCAATAACAGCTTGTCCATAGGATAAAGCCTCCATTGTTTCCTGATAACTGGATTCTTGATTGAAACCTGCCATTATCTTAAACTGATGATTACCCAATGAGAAATCATAAGTACCATACAAGTTGATTGAGTTATAGTCGGTATATCTTTTCTTTTTTTGTAGATAGTCATTGGTCGGAGTCGTGTCTTTACCACCTTGCACAGTAGTATATACCACACTTCCCGTATACCAGCTATAATCATATATATTCTTGTCGAAAGTATATTCAAATGCTATTTCAAATCCCTTTAATGGCTTCAATATAGACTTCAGGAAAATACGAGGATTGTCATACAATGTTTTTTCTGGATTGGACCAACGTATCTGATTGGACGGAGTAAAGAAAGGTAATCCATCGCCTGCAGCAGAAATACCTTCCGGCATATTGCCTTCCGGATAGAAAGAAGCAAGACGAGTACTGTAAACAGCGCCCAAAGCAGACTTTGGCTCCATTCTTTTACTATGTGCATAGCTAAAAGTGGCTTCCTGAGTAAACCATTTTGTAACATTGGCAGATATAAATCCACTGACATTCATTCGTCTGTATTTATCCTTGTCAGTAATCAGCACACCGTCATTATCAATAAATCCGGCATGGAGCCGTCGATCATGTCGGACTCGTCCACCAGACCCACGGAGAAGCCGGCCAGATCGTACTCGTCCTCGGGATAGAAGCCGGGCATCTCGGCGGTCTCCCCGCCGATGAGGGCGCAGCCGGCCTGACGGCAGCCCTCGGTGACGCCGGAGACAATGGCCTCGATGCGGCTGGGCACATTCTTTCCCACGGCCACGTAGTCCAGGAAAAACAGGGGAGAAGCCCCGGAGCAGATGATGTCGTTGACACACATGGCCACGCAGTCAATGCCAACGGTGTCGTGCTTATCCATGAGAAAGGCGATTTTCAGCTTGGTGCCCACGCCGTCGGTACCGGAGACCAGGACGGGCTTCTTCATGCCCGCCACATTGGGGGCGAACAGGCCGCCGAAGCCGCCCAGAGAGCCCATGACACCGGGAATGTAGGTGGACTCCACCAGGGGCTTGATGCGGTTGACCGCCTCGTAGCCGGCGGTAACGTCCACGCCGGCGGCGGCGTAGGATTCGGAATGGGAGTTCTTCATGTCAAAACCTCCATTTAAAATGAGGAAATGGGGCACTGGGATAGAGGAAAAAGCCTTGCAGAGTTTTACCCGCTTTGCGGGTAAAAGAATTGCAAAAGAGGTCCGCAGGTGAATTCAGTTCGCCGCGGGACGCCGCTGCTTGCTCCGCCATCGGCGGGCAACCACCTGCGCCGTGCGCGGGTGAGGGGGTGTATCCAGGGGGCACAGCGTCCCCTCCTGGAGGTTTTTTTACTCCTTCCCCGTCCAGCAGTAAGTGCAGATCTTGTCCCGGTCGATGCCGATGGCCTCCAGCAGGCCGTCCAGGGACTGGTAGCCCAGAGAGTCGAAGCCCAGCTTCTCGCAGATGGCGCGGAGCATGCATCTGCCGCGCTCCGTGGAGGCGTCGGCGTATTCCTCGATATGCTGCTGCCCCTCGTATGATAACTCATCTTGTAGCGGTCGAAGAAAGCCATTTGTTCCTGGATGGCTCCATAAATGCAAGGGTCTCCCGTGTGCAAGCGTACAATAAACAATCCTTTATCATAAAACTCTTTCATCAAGGCGAACTGTTCCTCCAAATCCATACCGGCGGAATGGGTGTGGAACAACTGGATAAGATTATCGATATTGATCAGTCACCGATCGGACGCACACCGCGTTCGAATCCGGCAACCTATACCGGTGTGTTTGACATGATCCGTGATCTGTTTGCGGCAACTCCGGATGCAAAGGCACGTGGATATAAGAAGGGACGTTTCAGTTTCAACGTCAAAGGCGGACGCTGTGAGGCCTGCAGCGGAGATGGTATCATAAAGATCGAGATGCATTTCCTGCCGGATGTGTATGTGCCGTGTGAAGTCTGCGGTGGCAGGCGCTATAACCGCGAGACACTTGAAGTGCGCTATAAAGGAAAGACGATCTATGACGTGCTGGATATGACGGTGGAAGAGGCATTGGAATTTTTCAAAAATGTACCAACGATCCACCGAAAGATTCAGACACTGTACGATGTCGGACTTTCCTATGTAAAACTGGGACAGCCTTCCACAGAATTATCCGGAGGAGAAGCGCAGCGTATCAAACTTGCCACAGAACTGAGCAAACGAGGAACGGGAAAAACCATTTATGTACTGGATGAGCCAACCACCGGACTGCATTTTGCGGATGTACACAAGCTGGTGGAGATTCTCAGAAAGCTTTCGGACGGCGGAAATACCGTTGTCGTCATCGAGCATAATCTGGACGTCATCAAGACGGCTGACTATATCATTGATATGGGACCGGAAGGTGGTGACGGTGGTGGAACCGTGATTGCACAGGGGACTCCGGAGGAAATCTGCAAAGTTCCGGAATCGTATACCGGTCAGTTTTTAAAACCGTATCTGGAATCGAAGAACGTATAAAATAGCGAAAATGCACAGATTTTTGTCCTGGGAACAGAGAGATTCCTTAAAATTTAATTAAAATGCTTTAACCTATAAAAAAATGTTTGAAAAATGGGATGAATTGTATATAATGTTACTGTATGCATAAAAATATGATTAACTGCAGATTTGCGCCATAAACGCAGATCGGATTTTGATAAAGAAAGATAAAAAGAAAATAGGAAGGGGCATTCGGGATGATCGGATCAGATATCGGAATTGATTTAGGTACTGCGAGTATTTTAGTATATATTAAAGGAAAAGGTGTTGTATTAAAAGAGCCTTCCGTTGTTGCATTTGACAGAGATACCAATAAAATTAAAGCAATCGGTGAGGAAGCAAGGCTGATGCTTGGAAGAACACCGGGAAACATTGTGGCAGTCCGTCCTCTTCGCCAGGGTGTGATTTCAGATTATACCGTCACAGAGAAGATGATCAAGTATTTCATCCAGAAGGCACTTGGAAAGAAGAGCTTTCGTAAGCCGCGCATCAGCGTCTGCGTACCGAGTGGTGTTACAGAGGTTGAAAAGAAAGCCGTAGAGGATGCAACTTATCAGGCAGGAGCCCGCGAAGTAGAGATTATTGAGGAACCAATTGCAGCAGCAATCGGTGCCGGTATTGATATTTCCAGACCATGCGGAAACATGATCGTAGATATCGGAGGAGGTACTTCGGATATCGCAGTCATTTCTCTGGGTGGTTCTGTTGTGAGCACTTCCGTGAAAATTGCAGGAGATGATTTTGACGAAGCCCTGGTCCGCTATATGAGAAAGAAACATAATCTTTTGATCGGTGAGCGTACCGCAGAAGATATCAAGATCAAAATTGGTACATGCTACCCACTGGCACAGAATGAGACGATGGATGTCCGTGGCCGTAATCTGGTAACCGGTCTGCCAAGAACCATTACGGTAAGCTCTGAGGAGACAGAGGAAGCTCTGCGTGAGGCAACATTACAGATTGTGGAAGCTGTACATTCCGTACTGGAGAAAACTCCACCGGAACTGGCAGCAGACGTTGCAGACAGGGGAATTGTCCTGACAGGTGGCGGCTCCTTGCTTCGCGGTCTGGAGGAACTGATTGAAGAACGTACCGGAATCAACACGATGACGGCAGAGCATCCTATGACCTGTGTAGCAATCGGAACCGGAAAATATGTAGAATTCCTTGCAGGAAAAAGAGACGAGGATTAATGCATAAAGTGCGCGTTTATGCGCACTTTTTATCGCATGTCTATAAAGCTCGTGAGGGCATTTGCCGATATAAATTAAAACTGTGAAAATTGAGGTGTCATAAATGGTAAAAGGATTGTATACCGCCCATACGGGAATGGTAAACGAAATGAAGCGTCTGGATATTCTGGCAAATAATCTGGCAAACGCAGACACAACAGCATATAAAAAAGAAGGAACGACGAGTCGTACTTTTGCCGATGAGATGTCTTTGCGCATTAAGGATTCTTCTAATATGGGGATTCCGAAAAAGCTTGGAGATATTACATATGGGGTTCACCTTGGACAGGTATATACGGATTATTCCACGGGAAATTTCAAGGTGACAGATAACACCACAGATTTTGCGATTGAAGGAAATGGTTTTTTTGCCGTGGCATTCACGGACAAGCAGGGAAATACTTCCGTGAAGTATACGCGGGATGGAGCCTTTACCGTAAATAAAGAGGGGTATCTGGTGACGAAGGATGGCGATTATGTTTTAAATGCCACTGGTGCAATGAATGGCGATCCGGGTCAGAATAATTATATACGTCTGGATCCAAATGCTGCGATTACCGTGAATAAACTGGGATACGTCATGCAGAATAACCAGATTGTCGGAACGATCGGCATGGTGGATGTGGATAATTATGACTATCTTGAAAAATACGGTGAGAATCTGTATAACCTTCTTCCGGGAGGAAACCGGATTGCAACAGATGCCAATATAGAGCAGGGCACACTGGAGACTTCCAATGTAAATGTTGTAAATGAGATGGTAAATATGATTACAATTCAGAGAGCCTATGAGGCAGGACAGAAGGTAATCACTTCCATAGATGGAACACTTGACCGGGCAGTTAACAATGTCGGTAAAGTATAATAGTCGCTGAAAGACCGCAAGGAGGAAATAGAAGCGTATGATGAGATCACTTTATACTGCGGCAACCGGAATGATTGCGCAGCAGACAAATCTGGATACAATTTCAAATAACCTGTCCAATGTGAATACGACAGGTTATAAGACGGAACGTACCGAGTTTAAATCTTTACTGTACCAGACACTGCAGACAAAGACAACGACGGCAAATGGTGCCAATAAACCGGTAGGTGCACAGGTAGGACTCGGAACCAGAGTGGCAGCGACCATGTCCAACTATACGCAGGGGGCGCGTGAAGAGACAGAGATTCCGACCGATTTTGCACTGGAAGGAAAGGGATTCTTTGCCGTGCGGGGTGTGGATGGACAGACATATTACACCAGAAACGGTAACTTCTCCTGGAGTCAGGATTCGAATGGAAACACAATTCTGGCAACCTCAGAGGGGCTTCCGGTATTGGATTCCAGAGGAAATACCATTCGTGTGCCAAGAGGCGTATCTTCGGAAAGCATGGTATTTTCGAGCAATGGAACGATTGGCTATAAAGATGCAACCGGCAATGTAGTGTCATTAAACCAGTCTTTTGGAATCTATCAGTTTAACAATCCGGCAGGACTGGAGAAAATGTCAGGAAGCAAACTTGCAGCGACTGCAGCTTCGGGAAATCCGATGCTGGAGGGACAAAATGCAGGATTGACGAAGACCGGTGTATATCAGGGCTACATCGAAGCTTCAAATGTACAGGTTGCTGATGAGATGGTAAATATGATCATTGCACAGCGCGCATATGAATTAAATTCCAAGGCAATCACGACCTCGGATTCCATGCTGGAGACGGCAAATAACCTGAAACGATAGGCAGCGATTCGGAATTACTTACATAAGAGGGATATACTATGGATATTTCATCAATCAGTACAAATTATACGGTTGCAAATGCAAACAAAAGTGCAGAGCAGAGCAATTCTCTTCAGAGTTCATTAAAGAATATTTCATCGGACTCTTCAGAGGAACAATTAAAAGGTGTCATCAAAGATTTTGAATCTTATTTTGTGGAGCAGGTCATCAAACAGATGAAAGATACATTTACCTCGGATGATGACGGGGATTCTACGATGTCACAGTACAAAGATCTGTATATGGATCAGGCAATTGAAACGGTGGCAGATGAAATGGTGGATCAGATCGGAGAAAGCTATACACAGACACTGTATGAGCAGATGAAACGTAATATTGGCCAGTAGTAACATCAGCACAAAGAAAAGAGGAGAGACTGTTTACAACAGTCTCTTTTTTAGAGAATGGGGAACATATTTTGGAAGAGAATCTTGAGAGCATTGAAGGATATGTAGATCACATCATCTATCGAAATGCAGACAACGGATATACCGTACTTGTTCTGGTGTGTAACGAAGAAGAAGAGACTTGTGTGGGGGTATTTTCGGATATTGCCGAGGGAGAAAACATTAAGGCAAAGGGAAGTTATACAGAACATCCGACTTACGGCAGACAGTTTCAGGTAAAGAGTTTCGAAGAAAAGGCACCACAGGATGAGGTGGCAATTGAGCGGTATCTGGGATCAGGGGCGATCAAAGGGATCGGAATTGCCTTAGCGGCAAGGATTGTGCGAAGATTCAAGGCAGATACCTTCCGTATCATTGAAGAAGAACCGGAGCGGCTGGCGGAGATCAAAGGCATCAGCCAGAGAAAGGCGATGGAAATCGCGGATCAGGTGAATCAGAAAAAAGATCTCCGGCAGGCAATGATTTTTTTGCAGCAATACGGGATCAATACCACACTTGCAGTGAAAATATATAAAACATACGGGCAGGAAATATACGGAATACTGAAAGAAAATCCATATCGTATGGCAGATGATGTGGAAGGGGTCGGATTCCGCACGGCAGATGAGATCGCATCCCGCGTGGGAATCCGCACCGATTCCGATTTCCGGATTCGAAGCGGTATCCAGTATGTGCTGCTGCAGGCTGCCGGAGAGGGGCATACCTATCTGCCGATGCAGGAACTGACGCAGCGGGCAAGCCGGCTTCTTGAGGTAGATCCGGAGCACATCGAGCAGCATTACATGAATCTGGCGATGGATCGCAAGATCATTATGCGCCAGGTGGAAGACAGTACGCAGATCTATGCGGCAACCTATTTTTATATGGAGGCAAATACCGCTACCCGTCTGACACAGCTGAATGCTGTGTTTGATGTTCCGGATATCGAAATTGAGGACAGAATCCGAAAGATTGAAAAGAAGACGGGAATGGATCTTGATGAGCATCAGGTAGAAGCGGTAAAGGAAGCCGTAAGAAACGGTGTTCTCGTGATTACCGGAGGTCCCGGAACGGGAAAAACAACAACGATCAATACAATCATCCAGTATTTTGAATTATCCGGGGAAGACATTATGCTGGCGGCACCGACCGGACGGGCAGCAAAGCGCATGAGCGAAACCACCGGGTATGAGGCGCGGACGATTCACCGGATGCTCGAACTGAATGGCGGAATGGAAGGAAATGCCGGATTTGAGCGCAATGAACAAAATCCGCTGGAGACCAATCTCATCATTATTGATGAGATGTCGATGGTAGATATTTCCCTGATGAATTCCCTGCTGAAAGCAATTTTGCCGGGCACGCGCCTGATCCTGGTGGGCGATGTGAACCAGCTGCCGAGTGTAGGGGCAGGAAGTGTACTGAAGGACATTATTGATTCGAAGATGTTTCCTACAGTAATGCTGACAAAAATTTTCCGACAGGCAAGCACCAGTGACATTATTGTCAATGCACATAAGATTAACCGGGGGGAAGCCGTCAGCCTGGATAACAAGAGTATGGATTTCTTTTTCCTGAAGCGTTATGAGGCAGATAAAATTATCAACGTTACGCTGCAGCTGATCAAGCAGAAACTTCCGAAATTTGTGGGGGCAAGCGAATACGATATCCAGGTGCTTACGCCTATGCGGAAAGGGCTGCTCGGAGTAGAACGTCTCAATACGATTCTGCAGATGTATCTGAATCCGCCATCGGACAGAAAAAAGGAGAAAGAGCATGGGGCGATCGTTTTCCGGGAAGGCGATAAAGTCATGCAGATCAAAAATAATTATCAGCTGGAATGGGAGATCCGCAGCAAATATGGACTCTGCATAGACAAAGGAACCGGGGTGTTTAACGGAGATACCGGAATTATTGAAGAGATCAATGATTTTGCAGAGACCATCACGGTAAATTTTGATGAAGGGCGTATGGTGGAATATTCGTACAAACTGCTGGATGAGCTGGAACTTGCGTATGCTGTGACGATCCATAAATCACAGGGATCGGAGTATCCGGCCGTTGTCATTCCGCTTCTTTCCGGCCCCCGCATGCTTATGAACCGGAATTTATTGTACACAGCGGTTACAAGAGCAAAGAAATGTGTTACGATAGTAGGAGATGATACAACATTTGAACAAATGATTGAGAATAATTCCCAACAGAGACGTTACAGCGGTCTGAAGGACCGGCTGTTGGAAAACAAGGAGGAAGCGTAAATGAAAGCACAGATTTTAACGGAAGATCAGATTCCGGAAGCGCTCAGTATTGCAAGGGGTGTCTTTGATTACTGTCTGCGTGCGCGGATCACGGATCTGGAAATGATTCATATATTTCTGCAATATACGGAAAACACAAACATCCGGAACATGATTGCAGAAGGAACTCTCACCATGTGGGGAATTTTTGAACAGGGACATATGATCGCCATGTCAGGAATGCAGAAAGAGGGACATATTACCATGCTGTATGTGCTTCCGGTATTCCAGCGCAGAGGATGTGGCAGATGTCTGTTGGAAGAAATGAAGGCGTATGCGGCAAATCAATATCAGTTACAGAGGGTGACGTTATCGGCAATGCCGGCATGGACAGCGGATTATTTTACCAAACGCCGGTTTCATCCAATGGAGGTAACACAGCCGTGTTCATTTGTTCCGATGCAGGCAAAAACCGTGGCACGCGCGATATATGAAAAGAAAGAAATTCCATCCGGCGTGATCCTCGGAACCAGCATTGGCGGTCTGGCAGTCTGTGCGGCAGTTGCTGTCGGGTTCATGGTATTGTGGATGCATGGAATTGTATAATATGTATATTTATTCATAAAATATGTCACTTTTTTCTCTTGCAAAAAAGGTTGAAAAAAGTGACGATTTGTGATAAAATTTTTACAATTTAGGTAAAGCTAACTCAAGGTAAAAAAAAGAGATTCTCTCTTTTTTTTTGCCAAGATGCAAGAAAGGCAGGGCAAAGAATGAAAGCTTTTTTGATACTGGAAGACGGAACCGTGTTTACAGGTACAAGCATTGGTTCTACACGCGAAATCATCAGTGAGATCGTATTTAATACCTCAATGACCGGATATTTAGAGGTACTTACAGATCCGTCCTATGCAGGACAGGCGGTTGTGATGACGTATCCGCTGATCGGAAACTACGGAATTACACCGGATATGGAATCCGCCAGACCGTGGCCGGACGGATATATTGTAAGAGAGCTTTCACGTATGCCGAGCAATTTCCGCTGTCAGGGAAGCATTCAGGATTTCCTGACAAAGCATGATATTCCGGGAATTGCAGGAATTGATACCCGTGCGCTTACCAAGATTCTCCGCGAAAAGGGAACCATGAACGGAATGATCACGACAAACGAAAATTATAATCTGGATGAAATTCTTCCAAAACTGAAAGAATATACAACCGGAAATGTTGTGGATAAAGTTACCTGCAGCGAGAAGAACGTATTAAAGGGAAGCGGAAAGAAAGTTGCACTGATGGATTTCGGTGCGAAGAACAATATCGCAAAATCGTTAAATGCCCGTGGCTGTGAGGTGACGATTTATCCGGCACACACATCGGCGGAGGAAATTCTCGGAGCCAATCCGGATGGCATTATGCTCAGCAACGGACCTGGAGATCCGAAAGAGTGCACAGCGATCATCGAGGAATTAAAGAAACTGTATGCAAGTGACGTACCGATCTTTGCCATCTGTCTCGGTCATCAGCTCATGGCACTGGCCAACGGAGCGGATACACACAAGATGAAATACGGACACCGTGGTGGAAACCATCCGGTGAAAGATTTATCAACCGGCCGTGTTTACATTTCTTCCCAGAACCATGGGTATGTGGTAGATACCGATACCCTTGATCCGAAGGTTGCAAAGCCTGCATTCGTCAATGTCAATGACGGAACCAACGAAGGTTTGGAATATGTCGGAAAGAATATTTTCACCGTGCAGTTCCATCCGGAAGCATGCCCGGGACCACAGGACTCTTCGTACCTGTTTGACCGCTTTATTCAGATGATGGGAGGGAATCAGTAATGCCAAGAAATAAAGACATCAAAAAAGTATTAGTAATCGGTTCGGGACCAATCGTCATCGGACAGGCAGCCGAGTTTGACTATGCAGGAACACAGGCATGTCGTTCCTTAAAGGAAGAAGGCGTGGAGGTGTGTCTGGTAAACTCCAACCCTGCCACCATCATGACCGACAAGCAGATTGCGGATCAGGTATACATTGAGCCTCTGACACTTCCGGTTCTTGAAAAAATTATTTTAAAGGAAAAACCGGACAGCATCCTTCCGACACTCGGTGGACAGGCTGGATTAAATCTGGGTATGGAACTGGCAGAGTCCGGCTTCTTAGAAGAGCACGGAGTAAAACTGATCGGTACAACCGCAGAGACCATCTTTAAGGCAGAGGATCGTCAGGCATTTAAGGATACCATGGAAAAGATTGGTGAGCCTTGTGCAGCTTCCCAGGTTGTAAATACCGTAGAAGACGGTATCAAGTTTACTAATACGATCGGATACCCGGTTGTGCTCCGTCCGGCATTCACCCTCGGCGGAAGTGGCGGCGGTATCGCCCACAATGAGCAGGAGCTGGTCGATATCTTAAGCAACGGACTCCGTTTAAGCCGTGTCGGTGAGGTACTGGTTGAGCGCTGTATCGCAGGATGGAAGGAAGTCGAGTACGAAGTAATGCGTGATGCGAACGGAAACTGTATCACCGTATGTAACATGGAGAATATCGATCCGGTTGGTGTGCATACCGGAGATTCCATCGTAGTGGCACCTTCCCAGACACTCGGGGATAAAGAGTACCAGATGCTTCGTAGTTCTGCATTAAACATCATCAATGAGTTAAAGATCACCGGTGGATGTAACGTGCAGTATGCATTGAATCCGGATTCTTTTGAGTACTGTGTCATCGAGGTAAACCCTCGTGTATCCCGTTCTTCTGCTCTTGCCTCCAAGGCAACCGGATACCCGATCGCAAAGGTTACCGCAAAGATTGCATTAGGCTACACACTTGATGAGATCAAGAACGCCATCACACAGAAGACCTATGCAAGTTTCGAGCCAATGCTTGACTACTGTGTAGTGAAGATCCCGAGACTTCCGTTTGATAAATTCCTTACTGCAAAGAGAACGTTAAGTACACAGATGAAAGCAACCGGAGAGGTTATGAGTATCTGTGATAACTTCGAGGGCGCACTGATGAAAGCCATTCGTTCCCTGGAACAGCATGTGGACAGCCTTATGTCCTATGATTTTACCGGACTGTCCGATGAAGAGTTAGAGGCACAGCTTCATGTGGTCGATGACCGCAGAATCTGGGTGATTGCAGAGGCACTGCGCCGCGGCGTTTCCTATGATCATATTTATGAAATTACCAAGATCGACCGCTGGTTTATCGATAAGCTGGCAATTCTGGTAGAGATGGAGCAGCACTTAAAGAGCGAAGAACTGACGGTAGATCTGTTAAAAGAAGCAAAGAGAATCGAGTTCCCGGACAACGTCATCGCAGAGCTTACCGGAAAGACCGAGGAAGAGATCAAACAGATGCGTTATGCAAACGGTATCGTTGCAGCATATAAGATGGTGGATACCTGTGCCGCAGAGTTCGCCGCAGAGACACCGTATTACTACAGTGTTTACGGAAGTGAGAACGAGGCTGCAGAGACCACACCGCAGAAAAAGGTTCTGGTTCTTGGTTCCGGTCCGATCCGTATCGGTCAGGGTATCGAGTTTGATTTCTGTTCCGTACACTGTACCTGGGCATTTGCCAAGGAAGGCTGGGAGACCGTCATTATCAACAACAACCCGGAGACCGTTTCCACCGACTTTGATATTGCAGACAAGCTGTATTTTGAGCCGTTGACCGCAGAGGATGTCGAGTCCATCGTAAATATTGAGAAACCGGACGGAGCTGTGGTACAGTTCGGTGGACAGACAGCGATCAAACTGACAGAGGCGCTTATGAAGATGGGCGTTCCGATTCTTGGAACCAAGGCAGAGGATGTCGATGCCGCAGAGGATCGTGAGCTTTTTGATGAGATTCTGGAGAAGACTCATATTCCGAGAGCAGCCGGTGGAACCGTATTCACCGCAGAGGAAGCCAAAGAAGTTGCAAACCGTCTTGGTTATCCGGTTCTTGTCCGTCCTTCCTATGTACTTGGCGGACAGGGAATGAAGATTGCGTTTAACGATGAGGAAATCGAGGAGTTCATCGGAATCATCAACCGTATTGCACAGGATCATCCAATTCTCGTAGACAAGTATTTACAGGGTAAGGAGATCGAGGTCGATGCCGTATGTGACGGAACCGACATTCTCATTCCTGGTATTATGGAACATATCGAGCGTACCGGAGTCCATTCCGGAGACAGTATTTCCGTATATCCGGCTCCAACGATCAGTGATAAGGTAAAGGATACCATCGTAGAGTATACAAAGCGTCTGGCACAGGCACTGCATGTGGTCGGTCTGATCAATATCCAGTTCATCGCCATGAATGAGGAAGTATATGTCATCGAGGTAAATCCGCGTTCCTCAAGAACCGTGCCGTACATCAGTAAGGTTACCGGTATTCCGATTGTAGATTTGGCAACCAAGGTGATCATCGGTAACACGATCCGCGGTCTGGGCTATGAGCCGGGACTTGCACCAGTTGCCGATTATATCGCAATCAAGATGCCGGTATTCTCCTTTGAGAAACTGCGTGGGGCAGAGATCAGCCTTGGACCGGAGATGAAATCTACCGGTGAGTGTCTGGGTATCGCAAAGACATTCAATGAGGCACTGTACAAAGCATTCCTTGGAGCAGGTGTACAGCTTCCGAAATACAAGCAGATGATTATGACGGTAAAGGATGCCGATAAGCCGGAGGCTGTCGGTGTGGCAAAGCGTTTTGAGGCACTCGGCTACAAAATCTACGCAACACGAAGCACTGCAAAGTATCTGCAGGAGCACGGTGTCAATGCACTGCGTGTCAATAAGATTTCGCAGGAGTCACCAAATGTAATGGATCTGATCCTTGGCCACAAGATCGACCTTGTCATCGATACACCAACACAGGGTAACGGTGATAAGACAAGAGACGGATTCTTAATCCGCCGTAATGCGATTGAGACCGGTGTGTACTGTATCACCGCTATGGATACCGCAAATGCGCTGGCACGTTCTTTAGAGACCGCTCACGGGGAGCTTACTCCAGTGGATATTGCAACGGTTAAGAATATGTAAGATAAAATAAAAACAGTCCCTTACCAATAGGTACAGGGGCTGTTTTTACATATAAAATTTTATTTGTCCAGATGCTGTTCGATAAGAACCAGAATCACATAGGCAATCAGGGAATAAAGAATAAATAAGACACACCGGTCTACGAAAGAACCAATATCAGCCGGATCACGGAACTGATGAATAAACTGGTTCATCCCCAACAGAGGACAGATGCATCCGACAGGTACCACAATTTTCCGGAGAAAGTGAATGATTTCCTGTTTATGGCGCTTTCCGTTCAATAAAACAAGGGAGCAACAGATTCCGATGTAAATGAGGAGTGTTGGAAAATCCCAAAGATCCAGCATATCCGGTAAAAGCACATGCGTAAATATTGCAAACAGTCCGGTAAGGATCAATAAAACGATACCCACTGCACAGGGAAGGAGTGTAAAGCACTGTTGTTTTTGATTGTCTTCCAAAAGGTTCATCATATTTTCCTCCGCTTTCATAGAATAAATTTCCGGTGTTAATTTTTCACCGGAGAGAAGTTCATTGACATTGATATCGAGAGTAGCACAAAGTTCGTTCAGAATCGAAGTGTCAGGAATGCTGTTTCCGTTTTCCCATTTGGATATGGTTTTATCACTGACGCCGATCCGGTCACCGAGATCTTTCTGTGTAAATCCTCTGGCTTTTCTGGATTGTTGTATAAATTCGCCAATATTATTTTGTGACATAGTGGAACCTCCATTTCGTAAGAGACAGTTGCTGCAGTGTCTGTCTGCTTTCAGTATAGAAGAAACGTGCAGAGAATACAATCTATGAGTTGGAGAGTTGGAGGTTCGCAGTCTCAGAGAAAGAGAAGGACGGTTCCGTCAAAAGAATTCTCCCAAAAGGAGAATCTGAAAGAAATAGCTTTCAAAAAGAAACCTCTCATTTTATAATAGAAAGGAGCAGACAAGAGAGGATATGAAATATGAATAAGAAAAATGAATATCAGGATGAGGGATTAAAAGGCAATGAAAGAATAGAAGATGCAATTTTTGCGCTTCAGAAAGAAGCCACACAGGAGCAGCTTGCACATACGTTGACGGTGATCCGGCGGCGGATGAAAGAGGGAGGACAACTGATCGTTGCTGTGGAACCGGATCCGGCACAGGCACAAATGAAGTTACAGACAGTGAGAACTCCGGACGGTAAAATCTGGTGGTCGGCATTTACCAGCTTTGAGGAAGAATTAAAAGGTGCAGATCAGGTGAAGTCGACATTTTTGTCAGAGATCGGCAGGATGTTTGAAGCAGCACTTACTGTGCCGGAGATCGCGGGGATTATTATCAATCCCTGGAACCGGACAATCATGTTGGATAAACATCTGATCCGGATTATTATGCCGGACTGAAAATTTTCATATTTTTCGTAACTATATGCAATACGATTCGAAAAGAACAGTGATACTATCGGGGAAACAGTATGTTCAGACCAATGAGAAGAAAGAAAAGGGAATCAGCACAGAGACAGCAAAACAATTATTGCTTCATGAGCGGCGCAACAGTCGGATCAATATAGAGCTTACCGATCCGGAGGCGGATGTGACATTTTCTCGTATGAGACAAAATTAAGGAGGTATACAATGAGGATGATGGTTATGATAATCTATCTATTATTTTTAATATGCATGATCGTTTATTATGGAAAAATGATGTATAGAAATTATCAAAAAGAACTTCCTTTAGGATATGGGCAAAATAAAATCGTGTATTTTATGATCCTGCTATGTATCATAATCGGTCAATACACCATTCCTTCTGCTTGGGGACGACTGAGTGTAATTTTAATATTCGGAGTTGCATTCTTTTTGATCTATGCAATGATTGGTCTCCATAATAGAAAGAATCATTCCGGAGAATTATTTCGCATATATCAAAAAGAAGTCACCACAGCAAAGAGGTGTATCATCATAGGCACAGGAGTTGTTGTAGTTGCTTTATTTTTGGTCTGTTTTATAAAAAAATAAACTAAATCTGCATCCGGATGACAAGCCTCCCCGCTTTATAAGCCGCATTCATCTGCCCGTGCATCTGCTCCACCAGTGTCCGTGCAATGAAAGCCCAAGTCCGGTCGGTCATGGTAATGTCCGGTGTGATCCGGTGTCTTTTGAGCACCGCATACATTGCGGCAATGCTTCCCTCTAAAATGCGATTTACCGACACTTCCTGCAAGGATTGTGCCAAAGGCACAGACAGGACAACCGAATACCGGAACAGTTCTTCCGTCAGTTGTGTCATCACCTTTGTGCGTTCCCGGATGATGGCAACATACTGGCGGGAGACAGCAGATAACGGTTCCTTTTCCAAAAGTTCCAGATAGCCGCAGATGGCAGTCAGCGGCGTGCGCAGATCGTGGGAAATGCTGGTGACTTTCGGATACAGAAGAGGTACGCAGATGCCTGGCAAAAGGGAGATGCTTGGATACTTCAGATTTTCTTAAGGATATCTTAGAATTTCATACACAGGACGTTCACAGTTGGCTGATAACCTGTAACAAGCAAAAAGAAAGGAATGAAAGGGAATGAAACTACAAAAGAAAGCAGCCGTACAGCTGCTGCTCCTTGCAGCAGCAATGCTTATGGTTTGTTATGGCGCGATGCGTGGAGAGGCAGCCACGGTACTCTCCAAAGCAATTAAATTATGTCTGGAGTGTGTTGGCATTGGATAAAAAAAAGCATAAGGCATCACATGTTCTTGCACATGTCCGTGGGTGGATTCAGGCTGTGGCAACGATTCTTACGAATATTCATCTGCCGAATTTTTTTAAGGGAGAGATCTACCGTGGTAATGCAAAGACGGTCTGTGTGCCGGGACTAAACTGCTATTCCTGTCCGGCAGCAGCGGGAGCGTGTCCGATTGGGGCCTTTCAGGCAGTGGTTGGTTCATCAAAATTTAAGTTTTCATATTATGTAACCGGTTTCCTGATTCTGGCAGGGGTTCTGCTGGGACGGTTTGTGTGTGGTTTTTTGTGTCCGTTTGGATGGTTCCAGGAACTTTTGCATAAGATTCCATTTAAAAAAATATCCACCCGGAAGTTAAAGCCGCTTCGGTTTATCAAATATGGAATTCTTTTGGTTTTCGTTATTCTGCTTCCTATATTGGTGACGAACCAGCTGGGAATGGGGGATCCATTTTTTTGCAAATACCTCTGTCCACAGGGAGTATTAGAGGGGGCACTTCCACTTTCGATTGCAAATGCAGGCATCCGTGCGGCATTGGGAAAGCTGTTTACATGGAAGGCCGGAATACTGGTTGCGGTCGTGTTGTTAAGCCTTATGTTTTATCGCCCGTTCTGCAAATGGATCTGTCCGCTTGGCGCAGTCTATGCGCTTTTTAATAAAGTATCTCTTTTACAGATGCATATAGATACCGGTAAATGTGTATCTTGCGGCAAATGTGCCGGTGTCTGTAAAATGGATGTGGATGTGGTCCGGCATCCAAATCATACGGAATGTATACGCTGCGGAGCATGTGTGAAGGAATGTCCGGTAGAAGCAATCAGTTATAAGTATGGATTTGCAGAAAAATCAAAAAAGAAGAAGGAGACTAATTAAAATGAAAAAACTTACAGTAATGTTACTGGTTATGACTCTGGTATTTGGACTTGCCGCTTGTGGCAATGCCTCGGAAAAAGGCAGCAATGTGACGGAAACGCAGGCACAGTCTGCGGAAGATACAGGGGCTGGTAATGCAGAACTCAACAAACTGTACGAAAAGGAAAATGCCATTATTGCGAAACATCAGGAATTGTGGAATACGGTTTTTAATAACATTGACAAAGACAAAGCTGCAGACGCAGGAGAACAAAATTATGGAACGTTTCTGGAGACACAGCTGGATCATGTGAAGGATCAGTTTTCGGAGGCAGACCTGAAAAAGCTGGATAAGGATATCAAAGAGATTAAGAAAATCGAGGATCAGGTAACGGAACTTACCGCGCAGATGGGAACAGAAAATTCCGGCGCCCAAAGCGCGAATGCAGAAACATCCGTCTTTCCGTCTTTTCAGGCGAAGGATCTGGATGGAAATAAGGTGGACAGCAGCATTTTTTCACAGAATGCGGTAACGGTTGTTAATTTCTGGTTTAATGGATGCACGCCATGTGTGGAGGAACTTCCGGCACTCAACAAATTAAATGAAGAACTGAAGGCAAAGGGTGGTCAGGTCATTGGCGTAAACACAGATTCACTCGATGGTAACAAAGAGGGAATTGCGGAAGCAAAAAGCATCTTGAAAAAACAGGGAGCAGACTATACCAACCTTTCCCTTGATTCGGACAGTGAGGCCGGTAAATACGCAACAAATATTATGGCATTTCCAACGACAGTTCTCGTTGACCGTAATGGCAACATTGTCGGAGATCCAATCATGGGCGGAATCACGAGTGATGAAGTTTACAAAAAGGTGACAGCTGCGATTGACCAGATCTTAGAGAAGGATAAGCAGTAAGATGGATACGGATAGGGTGGTAACTTTAAAAGGAGAATCCCATGGAATATGAACACATTGTCCATTCGTTTGAACCGGTGTACGACAAAGCTTCCGAAATTCTCATATTAGGAACCCTGCCGTCCGTCAAATCAAGAGAAAACAATTTTTATTACGGGCACAAACAGAACCGTTTCTGGAAAGTGCTTGCAACACTTTTAAAGGAGCCGGTTCCGCATACAATTGAGGAGAAAAAAGCCATGCTGCTTGCCCACCGGATTGCCCTGTGGGATGTGATCCAAAGCTGTGACATCAAAGGCTCAAGTGACAGCAGTATTAAAAATGTACAGCCGACGGATATTGGCATGATTCTGGAAAAAACGAACATAACACGTATTTATGCAAACGGAAACAAGGCAGGACAGCTTTATAAAAGATACCAGTTTCCGGTCACGGGGATCGAAGCGATGGTGCTTCCATCCACAAGTCCGGCAAATGCCGCGTGGTCGCTGGATCGGCTGTGTGAGGCGTGGCGTGTGATTCTGGAACAATGATAACAGAGCCTTTTATAAAAGATTTAAAAAGCCATCTTTGTAAAGAAAGATGGCTTTTTTTAGTACAAATCAACGGCAAAGTGACGGAATGGCAAAGAAAAAATATGAAAAAATTGAACAAATAACGGAAAAGTATGAAAATTTTTAATGTGAATCAAAAAATATTCTATAGTTTATGAGATAAAAACCTCTTATACTAGCATTACAAACAAAACAAGAAGGGGGAAATTCTTATGAAAAAGAAAATTGTTGCAATTATGATGATGGCAGTATTGGCACTTTCAACCGCAGCATGCGGAGCCGATGGGGGAAACAACGGCGGTGGCACACAGGCAGGCAATACAGGGGGAGGCACTTCTACCTCAACTGTCGCAAACAAGGATAAACCATTGGTATGGTTTAACCGTCAGCCGTCAAACAGTTCTACAGGAGAGCTCGATATGACAGCACTCAATTTTAACAAAGATACTTATTATGTAGGGTTTGATGCAAATCAGGGTGCAGAACTTCAGGGTACCATGGTAAAAGATTACATCGAGAAAAATATTGACAAGATTGACCGTAACGGAGATGGCGTGATCGGCTATGTTTTAGCAATCGGTGATATCGGTCACAATGATTCCATTGCCCGTACAAGAGGTGTCAGAAAAGCACTTGGAACAGCAGTGGATAAAAACGGCGAGGCAGACAGTGCACCGGCAGGAACCAATACCGATGGAAAAGCATCACAGGTTCAGGACGGAAGCATTGAAGTAGGTGGAAAAACCTATGTGATCCGTGAACTTGCTTCTCAGGAAATGAAAAACTCAGCAGGTGCTACATGGGATGCAGCAACAGCCGGCAACGCGATTGGTACATGGTCATCTTCTTTCGGGGATTCCATTGATGTCGTTGTATCCAACAATGATGGAATGGGAATGTCAATGTTTAATGCATGGTCAAAGGATAACGGTGTACCGACATTCGGATATGATGCAAACAGCGATGCAGTTGCAGCAATTGCAGAAGGCTACGGTGGAACGATCAGCCAGCATGCAGACGTACAGGCATACCTGACACTGCGTGTTCTTAGAAATGCACTGGATGGTGTAGATGTTGACACGGGTATCGGAACTGCAGACGATGCAGGAAATGTATTAAGCAGTGACGTTTATGTATACAAAGAAGACGAGAGATCTTACTATTCCCTGAACGTGGCAGTAACCGCTGATAACTACAAAGATTTTACAGATTCTACCGTTGTATGGGAACCGGTATCCAAACAGTTAGATGCATCTGCCCATCCGACAAAGAAGGTATGGCTGAATATTTACAATGCTTCTGATAACTTCTTAAGTTCTACCTATCAGCCGCTGTTACAGAAGTATGATGACCTTTTAAATCTGGATGTTGAGTACATTGGTGGTGACGGACAGACAGAGTCTAATATCACAAACCGTCTGGGCAATCCGGGACAGTACGATGCTTTTGCCATCAACATGGTGAAAACAGATAATGCAGCTTCTTACACAGCTCTTTTAAATCAGTAAAACAACTTAACTTCGGGGGGAGAAATACTGGTTCTCTCCCCGAAAACAAAAGGATAGGAGCGGATAGTATGGGGGATCAGAGCAAAGATATTATCTTATCGATACGTGGCATGAGTAAATCATTTGGCCGCAACAGAGTACTTGATCATATCAACCTTGATGTGAGAAAAGGAACAGTTATGGGACTTATGGGAGAAAATGGTGCCGGTAAGTCAACAATGATGAAATGTCTTTTTGGAACTTATCAGAAAGACGAAGGAACTATATACCTTGACGGAAAAGAAGTGAATTTTTCCGGTCCGAAGGATGCACTTGAAAATGGGATTGCAATGGTGCATCAGGAGTTAAACCAGTGTCTGGAGAGAAATGTTGTGGATAATCTCTTTCTTGGCAGATACCCGGTAAATTCCCTTGGGATGATCGATGAGGGAAGAATGAAAAATGAAGCCTCGGAATTATTCCGGAAACTGGGAATGACGGTGAATCTGGATCAGCCGATGAGAAATATGTCCGTTTCCCAGCGGCAGATGTGTGAAATTGCAAAGGCGATCTCATATAATTCGAAAGTAATCGTATTAGATGAGCCAACATCATCACTTACCGTACAGGAAGTGGATAAACTTTTTGATATGATGCGGATGCTTCGTGACCAGGGCATCTCCCTTATTTATATTTCCCATAAAATGGATGAAATATTTGAGATCTGTGATGATATTTCCGTACTCCGGGATGGAAATCTGGTCATGACAAAAAGTGCAAAAGAAACAAATATGAATGAACTGATTACTGCAATGGTAGGCCGTGTGCTGGAAAACCGTTTTCCACCGGTGGATAATCAGCCGAAAGATGTTATTTTATCAATCCAGCATTTGTCCACAAAATATGAGCCGTATTTACAGGATGTTACATTTGATGTCCGTGAAGGGGAGATTTTTGGCTTATATGGCCTTGTGGGAGCCGGACGGACAGAATTGCTGGAAACCATATTCGGTATCCGCACAAGAGCCGCAGGCCGTGTTTATCTGAACCATAAGCTTATGAATTTCAGCTGTGCAAAAGAGGCAATGGATTATGGATTCGCGCTTATTACGGAAGAACGGAAGGCAAATGGATTATTCCTGAAAGGGAATCTTACATTTAATACAACCATTGCAAATCTTAATGCATATAAAAAAGGCGCGGCACTTTCAGAACCGAAAATGACAAAGGCTACCGCAAATGAAATTAAAGTCATGCATACCAAATGTCTGGGACCAAACGATATGATTTCAAGTCTTTCCGGAGGAAACCAGCAGAAGGTTATTTTTGGAAAGTGGCTCGAGCGTGAACCGAAGGTGTTTATGATGGATGAACCGACAAGAGGAATTGATGTCGGCGCAAAATATGAAATTTATGACCTGATCATACAGATGGCAAAACAGGGAAAGACCATTATCGTGGTTTCTTCTGAGATGCCGGAAATCCTTGGTATTACAAACCGGATCGGTGTCATGTCGAACGGACGGCTTGCGGGCATTGTCAATACAAAGGAAACGAATCAGGAAGAATTACTTCGCCTCAGCGCGAAATATTTATAGGCAGGGGGGACAGATATGGCAAATAGCAAGATTCTTACAGCGGAGCAGGAAAAAACACTGCGTCAGCCGATTGAGGAATATGTCGGAAAAATACAAAAAGAGATTGATGAACTCAGAAAAGATGGTACGGCAAAAGTCATTATGTACCAGAGCAGGATCGAAAACGTAAAAAGAGATAAAACACTTTCCAAAGGGGAAAAAGATTCTGAGATTGCATCCTGCCAGAAGGAGCTTGAACAGGCAAAAGCGGTAGAGGCACAGAACAAAGACCAGATCGCAAAACTGATCGGGAAAGCAGAAAATTATCTCAAAAATAATTTTGACAAGTATTATAATGCAGTTAAGGCAAGTTGTATAGCGGAAAAGGAACAGGCACTGCAGGAGCATCAGCAGAAACTTGCAAAGATTGAAAAGGAACACAAAGAAACTCTGGCAAAGACTTCCGCCCAGGCCGAGGTCAAAGAAGAAAATTATGTATATAAGAACCGTGTTTCCAATGAAAAGATTGAACTGGAAAAAGAGTATCAGAGGATTAAAGACCGGAAGCATGATGCGTACAGTTACAAGTATCATCTGATTGATCTGCTCCGGTTGTCCAAATTCACATTTGCAGAAAATCAGGCACAGAAATGGGAAAATTATAAGTATACATTTAACCGGAGAACATTCCTTTTACAGAATGGACTCTACATCGCGATTATTCTTATTTTTGTTGCGTTATGTATCATAACTCCAATCAAAAAAGGAACGCCGCTGCTTACCTATAACAATATCTTAAATATTCTCCAGCAGGCATCGCCTAGAATGTTTTTAGCACTTGGAGTTGCAGGTCTGATCCTTCTTACCGGAACGGATCTTTCCGTTGGACGAATGGTTGGTATGGGAATGACAACCGCAACCATTATCATGCATCAGGGTGTAAATACAGGTGGTGTGTTCGGACACATCTTTGATTTTACGAAAGTACCGACACCGGCAAGAGTCGTTCTTGCACTGGTAGCATGTATTGTATTATGTACGTTCTTTACAAGTATAGCCGGATTTTTTACAGCGAAATTCAAGATGCATCCGTTTATATCGACCATGGCAAACATGCTTGTCATTTTTGGACTGGTAACCTATGCGACAAAAGGTGTTTCCTTCGGAGCGATCGAGCCGACCATTCCAAATATGGTAATTCCAAAAGTCAATGGATTCCCGACCATCATTCTCTGGGCAGTTGCAGCAATTGTCATTGTATGGTTTATCTGGAACAAAACAACCTTTGGTAAAAATCTTTATGCTGTCGGAGGAAATCCGGAGGCAGCAGCTGTTTCAGGAATTTCTGTCTTTGCAGTAACACTTGGTGCATTTATTATGGCAGGTATCCTTTACGGATTTGGTTCCTGGCTTGAATGTACCCGAATGGTAGGATCTGGTTCTGCCGCTTATGGACAGGGCTGGGATATGGATGCCATTGCAGCCTGCGTTGTCGGTGGTGTATCATTTACCGGTGGTATTGGTAAGATTTCCGGTGTTGTTACCGGTGTATGTATCTTTACAGCATTAACATACTCCCTCACAATACTGGGTATTGATACCAACCTCCAGTTCGTATTCTCGGGTATTATCATCCTTGTTGCAGTAACACTGGATTGTCTGAAATACGTTCAGAAAAAATAAAACATATACTCTCCTCTATAATGAAAAAGCAGGGATGCCGGTGATGCATGAAACATGCAGGGCATCTCTGTTTTATGTTGGAAAGGTTTTACTTTATCTGGACAAATTGCTATAATAAATAAAATAACATGGGGGAAGAGATATGTATACATTATTGCTGGTGGATGATGAAGAAGAAGTCATTGAAGCCATCGTTAAAAAAGTCAAATGGGAGGAACTCGGTTTTCAGGTTACCGGGCATGCAAACAACGGATTTAAAGCAATGGACATGCTTGAAGAAATGCAGCCGGATGTTGTTATGACGGACATCCGGATGCCGTATATGGACGGACTGGAATTGTGTGCGCATATAAAAGCAAAGTATCCGGCAACAAAAATTCTGCTTTTTACCGGGTTTGATGATTTTGAATATGCAAAAGAAGCCGTGCATCTTGAAATCGAGGAATATATTTTAAAGCCGCTCAATGCTGTTGAAATAACAGAAGTGTTTAAGCGTCTGAAAGAGAAACTGGACTATGAGATCAGTGAAAAAAGAAATACGGATCTTTTGAAAAAATATTATGCGGATTCCCTTCCGATGCTGCAGGCGAATTTGTATACAACGCTTATTGAAGGACGTATTCCGGAAGAGGAGATGCCGCATTATTTTAAGGATTACCAGATTGCTTTTACAGGCCCGTGGTATTGCTGCCTGATCATACACACATCGGCAAGTCAGGTTCCGGAGGGCATGGATATACGGCTGCTTTCGGTATCGGTAGACCGGCAGGCAGGGGAGAACCTCGGGGAAAAATGGAACGCGAAGCGTTTTCGCTATCTTGGGGATACCATTATGATTATGCAGTTAAAAAGTGAGGAAGAAATTTCAGAACTGACGGATGCCTGTGACCGTTTCTGTAAATATATCCATCATATTATGGGGGCAAAAGTAACCATAGGGATCGGTCAGGTATGTGGGCACATTGCAAAGATTGCAGCATCGTATCAAAGCGCCAGGGAAGCGGTTTCCTATCGTGTTTTATATGGAAGCAACCGGGCGATAAATTTAAAAGAGATTGTTCCACAGAGAAAAATCCAAAGGGATGCCGGAGAGAAAACAGAACTGTCCAATGTGTTCAAAAAGATCTGCCTTGGAGAAAATGAAGATATTGCAAATGCCATAGAAGTTTACATGCAGCATAATTTCCTTGACCTGAAATCATTGGAAAAATATCATGTGGCAGTTATGGAACTTATTGGCGAACTGTATCATTTTATGGTCAACAATGAAATGGATACCACAAAAATACCGGGAGGCATCAGTTCTTTGTATAATGAACTGTGCAATTTAGAACCGCAGGTTTTGCAGAAATGGCTTTTAAAATTCTGCTGTATGCTGCATGATGACATGGCAGATGCCCGGTATCATTCCAAGAAATCCCTGATCGGGAGGGCAAAAGAATATGTGCACGACAATTATCAGCAGGAAGATTTAGGGCTTGACGATATCTGTAAAGAACTGGGCGTGTCAAATTCTTATTTTTCAAGCATGTTCAAAAAAGAAACAGGGAATTCTTTTGTCGGATACCTGACGGAATACCGTATGGATAAGGCGGCACGCATGCTTGTGGAAACCGCGGAAAAAAGTTATATGATTGCAAAGAGTGTGGGATATTCCGATCCAAATTACTTCAGTTATGTGTTTAAAAGACAGTTTGGGGTATCTCCTTCAAAATACAGGACAGCATATGAAAAAAATGAAAAATAAACCGGGAGATATCCAGTCAACCATCATGGTTGCATTTTCTGTAATATCAACCTTAATTATGATTTGTATGGGCATGATGGTATATTGGAGATTTTCGGGGATCACACAGCAGAATATTGTGGATAATAACCGAAAGATGATGGATCAGACGGTGGATTCCATAGAAAATTATCTTGTGAATATGAGGCAGATATCGGATGCCGCATATTATGATGTTATAAAGGAAAACGATATCCGGGAACAGAACGAATCCATCCACAAAGGGTTAAATCTTTTATATGAGGCAAATAAAGAGAACTTAAGGAGCATTGCTATATATAATGGATACGGAAGCCTTATGGCAGCAGAGCCGGTTGTTGCCCAGAAAGAAGAACCGGATGTGACCAGACAGGGATGGTTTATGCAGGCAAAAACACGTATGGAGAATATCCATTTTTCCACACCCCATGTACAGAATTTATTTGATGACGGTACCTGTCGGTATTACTGGGTGATTTCTTCCAGCCGTGTCGTGGAACTTACGAATGGGACAGATACACAGTTGGGAGTGCTGCTTGTGGATATGGACTATTCCGGGATTTCACGTATGATGGAACGGATCAATACGTCAGGAAAAGGACAGTATTTTTATCTGTGTGATGGTGAGGGAAATATTATTTATCATCCGCATCAGGCAAGAATTGACAATGGCATGAATACAGAAAGCAGCGTAAAGGCAGCTTCGTCCAAAGAAAAAATTTACGATGAATATTTGGGAAAAAACCACAGAAAAGTTATGGTGGGTGCAATCAGTTATACAGGATGGCGCCTGGTCTGTGTTATGCCGTATGAAATATTCACAAATAAGATGGCCGATGTAAAGCAGTTTGTCCTGCTTATTTTACTGCTTATGGCAATGATGCTTGTATTTGTAAACCGCATCATTTCCGTGCGGATATCGCGGCCGATTATGAAACTGGATCACTCGGTGCGTGAATATCAGGAAGGAAAAGAAGAAAAGATTGCAATCGGAGGCTCAACAGAGATCCGGCATCTGGGACAATCCATTCAGGAATCCTACCGGCAGAATTCCGAACTGATGAAAAAAGTCATATGGGAACAGAATGAAAGAAGAAAAAGCGAATTTGATGTGCTGCAAAGCCAGATCAACCCGCATTTTTTATACAATACATTAGACTCCATCACCTGGATGATAGAGAGCGGTAAAAATGAGGAAGCTGCCTTTATGATCACGCAGCTGGCAAAGCTTTTCCGGATCAGCCTTTCAAAAGGACATACGGTTATCCGCATAAGGGATGAACTGCAGCACGCGCAAAGTTATGTTAATATACAAAAAGTGCGGTATAAAAATAAGTTTGAAGTTGTATTTGATATCCGTCCGGATATTCTGGATGATTGTATCGTGAAACTTGTGCTGCAGCCGATCCTTGAAAATGCGATCAATTACGGCGTAAGGGAGATGGATGACTGCGGAAAAATCCTCATTCGCGGATGGAAAGAACAAGAAAATATCTTTATGCAGGTATCGGATAACGGAATGGGGATTCCGGAAGAGGAGATTGACCTGTTATTAAAGGATACAAACCGTGTACATAAAAAAGGCTCCGGAGTCGGGCTTGTAAATGTAAATAACCGGCTCCGGTTATTGTTTGGAGAACCATACGGACTTCAGATAGAAAGTGAACTGGATGAGGGAACGACAGTGACAGTTATCATCCCAGAGATTGTTTACAGTGAGGAAAACTGCAGGAAATTTGAGGAACACCATATGCCGGAGGATTCTTAAAATGAAACATGGGAAAAAAACATTTGTGATAATAGAGGCAGTTCTGGGAATTCTCGTGATTCTGGTTCTCGGCTTTATCATCTATAAGCAAAACGGCCATGATCCAGAAACAATTGCGGTGATCATACCGGATGTGGATGAGAGCGAGTGGTCAGCGTTTAAATACGGACTGAAAATGGCAGCACGGGAATATGATACAGATGTTGTGATCATCAGTAAGGACAATATGGAAACCGCCAATGATGAGATTGAGATTATGAATCAGGAAATTGCAAAAGGAGCAGATGCGGTGATCGTAAAACCGATTGCAAACCGGGATGGGCAGCAAAAGCTAAAACAGCTGGAAAAAAGTGTTCCTATAATGGCCGTGGGAGATACATTTCCCGAAGAACCGTCCGGATTGCATACAATAGAACCTGATCATTACCATATGGGTGCGGATCTTGCCCAAAAGCTTCTGGAAAATTACCGTGGAAATCTGATCGGGAAGAAGATTGGGATCTATTCGCAGTATGCCACTTCAGAAGCAGTGATAAAAAGAAAGAAGGGGATTTGTGATACATTAAAGGGGAGTGGCGCAGAAATTTTATGGTCTGTATCAAAAGAAAATGATTCGAAAGAGAAAATCAATTTACAGACGCAAAGAAGGGTGGATATCGTGATGGCTTTGGATAATGCAAGCTTTGTGGAAGCCGGGGAGGCGGCAAAGGATAATGACCTGTATGGGGCGGTACTCTATGGAATTGGAAATTCAACGGAGGCAGTTTATTATCTGGATGCAGGATGGGCACAATGTCTGGTTGCTCCGGATGAGTTTGACGCAGGCTATGAAAGTGTTGCAGAACTTATTAAAAAACGACGTAATTTTTTCTATAAAATGAAAGACCGGCAGATTACATATACCGTTCTCACGCGGGAGAATCTTTTTTCGGAGGAGAACCGGAATCTGCTGTTTACAATCAGCCGGTAAAATCAGAGGTTATCATGGATAAAAGAAAAATAAAAAACGCTATGGCATTAATTGGTCTGATGGGAATTCTTTTGTATGGTGCATGTGGAAGCGAAAAAAAGGAAATACCGAAACAGATTTATATTGGTGTCGCATGTTATGACCAGAGAGATACCTTTCTGGGGGAACTTCTGGAAAATTTTAAAAGGGAATGCAGGACACTGGAAAAAAGGGGATATGATATCAGTCTGACCATTATGGATGCTGCAAATTCGCAAAGAACGCAGGACGATCAGGTGCAGGAAATGATCGGCAATGGCTGTGATATTCTGTGCGTCAATCTGGCAGACCGGACGGATCCGTCACAGATCATTACAGCCGCGCAGGAACACGATATTCCCATTATTTTTTTTAATCGGGAACCTGTGGAAGAAGATCTGATGCAGTGGGATCAGTTATATTATGTCGGAGCAGAAGCAAAACAATCCGGACAGATGCAGGGACAGCTTGCAGCAGCTTATATCAAAGAACATCCGGATGTGGACCGCAATCATGATGGGAAAATCCAATATGTGATACTTGAGGGGGAAATGGGGCATCAGGATGCCATTATTAGAACGGAAAGCGTTGCGGAGAGCCTGAAAGAACAGGGGATTGCACTGGAAAAACTGAGTTATCAGATTGCAAACTGGAATCGTGTGCAGGCACAGAACCGTATGATGCAGCTGATCGGACAATATAACAACCGGATGGAAGTTGTTCTTGCCAATAATGATGCAATGGCACTCGGTGCTATGGATGCTTATGAAAAGCTCGGGTATACGGAAACAAACCGGCCGGTATTTTTTGGAATAGATGGGACAAAAGAAGGGCTTGAAGCGGTAAAAGACGGAACACTTGCAGCAACCGTATATAATGATAAAGAAGGGCAGGCAGCAGCAATGGCAAATCTTGCATTTTCGATTGCTACAGAGGATGAAAATAATCCAAATCCGTTTAAAAATTATAAATATATATATCGCGCATATCAGAAGGTTACAAAAGAAAATGTGCAGACATTTCTGGAGAAAGAAGAATAGAGGATGCGATCAGAAAAAAGGAGAAACAGACATGAATAACTGGGAAAGAATGAAAGCTGGCAGACTCTACAATGCCGACAGCAAAGATCTGGAAAAATACCATTCGTTTGGGATGGAAACCTGTGATAAATTCAACCGCACACCGCTGTGGATGAAGAAAAGAAAGCAGCGTCTGCTGGAAAAAATGATTCCATCCGTTCCTCCCGGATGAGCGCCTGCCGCAGCAGTATCCGGATGGTTTCCATGACCTTGAGTATGCAAAGCCGATCCACATCGGAAGCGGAAGTTGGATCTGTTCGAGCGCGACGATCTGTGGTGGGGTGACCATCGGAAAAAACTGTATTGTAGCGGCAGGGGCAGTCGTAAACCGTGATGTTCCGGATAACCTCCATGCGTTCCCCCATGCCATACGGGTCCTACGGTATGAATCACTTTCCTGCATGGCAGGTTGTATGCATCGGTTATCTTGCTTTCCCCCGTCGGACAACCGCCCAATGTTTTACATTCCGCTAACAACGCTGGGCCTGCAGCCCGATGGATAGCTCCATCTACACCACCGCCACCCAGCAACGAACAGTTGGCTGCATTTACAATGGCGTCGACTTTTAAAGTAGTGATATCGGCTACGGTAACATTTATCTTCTTCATTTTTCCTTTCTGTTTTTCTGTATTAAAACCTCTATACAAAGCTATATAATAAATTGGGGAATTATGCAGTTTGGCAGCAAATAAATCAATTATTCTCCTGTTTTGATATTCTTCCCTTTTCATTTTGAAAAGATTTTCTTTTGCTCTCTCTTTTTTCTTGTTGTTATATCTGTATATAAATCAGTTACTTATCTCCTGTTTGCCGGTAATGGCACACTATTGGCATATAGCGTGGCAGTTAACAATAGTATTAATTAAAAAAAGGAATTATGGATTTATTTTCAATCGGATTTGTGGTTTGTACCTTGAGCGGCATAGCTTGCTTTTGGCTTTTCTTTAAATGCATAGACTGGTTCGAGAAGATCTAAAAAAAGAAAGGAGAAACAAGTTATGTACACAGCATTATTTGTAGTTAGTTTGATTATGTTCGGCTATATGATGTATGTTCTCATCAAGCCGGAGAAGTTTTAAAAAAGTAAGTTAAGAAATAAAGAGTTATGAATACTGAAGTTTTAGGTGTTATAGCGCAAATTGTCTTAATGGTAGTGCTCAGCTATCCTTTGGGCAAATATATCGCTAAAGTTTATAAAGGTGAAAAGACTTGGTCGGATTTTATGAAGCCCGTTGAACGGGTTATGTTCAAACTGAGTGGTATCAATCCCAATGAGGAGATGAACTGGAAACAGTTTTTGAGAGCCTTGCTGGTGGTAAATCTATTTTGGTTCCTTTGGGGGATGGTACTGTTGGTTACAAGTGGTGCTGGGATACAGCGGCTACGAACGCGGCAAAGGCTGGCTGCACAAACGGGCGGCATTCGACAATCTGTTCACTTCCATGCGCTATCTGGGATTTGCCCTGGCAGGCAGCCACTTCTTTTAATCAACTGAAACTGAACTTCT
>ENA-OPRT01000227-OPRT01000227.1-human-gut-metagenome-genome-assembly--contig:-NODE-227-length-34063-cov-4.449924_pt1 | contig 34063 bp, 32 predicted proteins | sample MGYA00241895_ERZ501884 | MGnify/ENA primary metagenome ERZ501884 (study PRJEB25962, sample SAMEA2042225) | human gut metagenome | biome: human gut; feature: human-associated habitat; material: faeces...
ACCAAAAAGACTGGGGCCTTGCAGCAATGCACGCTTCCACCGCCTATTCCTTAGGATTTAATGGCTCGGGAGTTACAGTTGGCGTCATGGATTCGGGCGCACTTCTGTCCCATCCAGACCTAAATTCTGATCGAATCACCGGAGATCACGTCACGGGTTCTTATGGTTCAGACGGCAACCGTTATCCACAATCAGTTATTACAACCATTTATGCCGGCCAACAGCCTACTCCGAATAAGGGACAACCTTTTACGAAAGGCGAAACCTTTGAAGTTACAGGAAACTGGATGGATGGAGTAAACGACTCTCATGGTACTCACGTTACCGGTTCAGTCGGTGCAAACCGTGACGGTTCAGAATTCCACGGCGTTGCTTGGGGTGCGAACGTGATAGTTGGAAATACGGGCGCAACAGATAACAACAATTATGGTCCTTTCCAAGATTATCAATATTTCTACACCAACTGGAAGTCCCTTGCCGACAAGCTTGTTGCCGCCAATGGAGCTGAACGCGGAGGAGTAATTAATAACTCTTGGGGTACTAACATCCGCATCGGCATATTGCAAGAATTTAACGGGACTAGATGGGTTACTTCTAATGCTCTACCCACCGTTAGTGAAGTGCAAGCCGCTATGGAGAAACCCAATAACGGGACTATTGAAAATCCTCAGGCCGGAGATATCCGTGTATCTTTCTCAGGACATATCCCCACAAACACAATTGCACAAGCAGAGTATGAGTACTTCTATCACAACAAAAAATATGATGGAATGAACAAGAGCTTTGTTGATGCAGCCTGGGATGCGGTTAAGGGTACAAAAGTGGTTCAAATTTTTACCACCGGCAATCGAGACTCTGACAATCCTTTCTACCGCCCGCTTTTCCCCTACTTCAATCCAGAGGCTGAAAGCCAATGGATCGCCGTAGCGGGATTAGGCAAATCCCCAGACTTCACAGATGATAATCCCAAGTTCAAATTAATGGACACTTGGAACGAAGCCGGTCTAGGAAAATGGTGGACGATTGCAGCTCCCGGAAGCGGAATTTACGGTTCTAAAGTAGATACCAACACAGGAGCTGCTTTATGGGGGAACAGCAGCGGAACCTCGATGTCAGCTCCTCACGTAGCAGGCGCAATGACTGTGCTCATGTCTCGTTATGCGAGCATGGATGCAACTCAAGTTCGCGATGTCATGTTTACCACTGCTAATCATAAAAACGCAGATGGTACCAATATGCAAGGATGGGATAACAAGGACGGAACTACTCCGGCTGAAGGAGAAGTTTCTGATGCAATGGGTTGGGGCGTCCCGGACCTTGATAAAGGCATGTACGGCCCCGGCCAATTCCTTGGAAAATTCGATTACAACTTGAATGCTACTCCTCTTGATGTATGGACAAACGACATCTCTGAAGTTGCTCTTAAACAAAGAGAAAAAGAAGACAAAGCTTGGATGGAAAAAACCAAGAACGGCACTGATATCGCCGCTGGAGGAGACTACGAGCTCGGGGAAAACTTCGTTGTAGGGGACGGAGACGCTGATTTCACGAATCACGTTATCTCCCAAGAAGATGCAAAAGCCTGGAGAGCAGAATATTTTGCCAAACGAGCAGCCGCTATTCAGAACAAGATTGACAACGGCCTTTACAATGGCTCTTTAGTCAAGCGCGGTTCCGGTACCTTAGTGATGACCGGAAACAACAGCTACTCCGGAGGAAGTACCGTTGAGGAAGGCTCATTATACGGTTTCACTGAATCCTTTGGATCAGGGATCGTGAAAGTCAACGGCGGTACCTTTGGTGTTCTTGAAACTTATAACGATACGTTTACTCAAAAAGGCGAACTTCAATCCGCTGTTAGCGGAGTAACCAGAGCTACTCCTCAGAAAGCTAATATAGAAGTGAACAAGGGAGGTACTTATGCAGTGATCGCCAACCAAAACGTTCAAGTTGGCAGTCTCAAATTTAATCAAGGGTCCCAAATTTCGGTGACTTCTTTAGATGGGGAGGCCTTCAAATTAGCTTACGAAGGTACCCCCCAAACCGGAACAATCTCAGCCGAAACACTTGAGGGCGCAGACAACGCAATTGTTACTCCTGACTATGCGTTGCTTGATCACACCGTTACCGTAGAAGGCAACACCATCACCGGCACTTTACAAAAGAATGACAAGACTTTGGCAAGTTATGCGAATAATGCCAATCAAGCCTCAGTTGCACAAGCTCTTATGGCAGATGATGCTTTATTCGATGGTCTTATCAGTTCTAGCAAGGAAGAAGCCTCCAAAACACTTGCATCTTTGGGCAATGACCTGCACGTCACGGCTAATGCCATGTCTATTGCAAATGGTCAGACTTTAGCGCGTGCAATTAAAGATCAAGCTATGGGAGTGGATGGCGCAGCAAAGGTTGCTGATGTTGATAACGGTCGTGCCCGTTTGTGGATGACTGCAGTCGTATTACGGAGTGGAAAAATTTGTCACCTTTGACCTGAGCATGACAGGAACCTATGGATACTATACAGGAATCGTGTTCCGTGGTTATACTTACGGAACCGGGGATGCAGTTGTAAAGGGCGGACGTTATGACCATCTGATCGAAAAGTTCGGTAAGAAATCACCATCTATCGGTTTTGCGATTGTAATTGATGAACTGGTGAGTGCACTGACCCGTCAGAAGATCCGCATCGTATATCCAAGAAAGAATACGATCATCATATATGCGGAAGGAAGACAGCTTGAAGCAATCCGCCTTGCGAAGGATTTCCGTAGAAAAGCCAAGAATGCAGAACTTCTGAAGAAGGATGAAAACAGTGGATTGGAAGATTATATCCGTTACGGAAATGATTATTATGCCGGAAGTCTGGTATATATCGAGGAGACCGGAGAAGTAACGATGGTCAATCTCGTTACCGGAGAGCAGAAGATCGTGAATAGTACAGATAGGAGTTAGACATTATGAGATACCTGACATTTGCCCTGGGGAAAGGACGTCTGGCAAAACAGACATTAGAATTATTTGAGAAAATCGGGATTACCTGTGAAGAGATGAAAGATAAAGATTCCAGGAAGCTGATTTTCACCAATGAAGAATTGAAACTCCGTTTCTTTCTTGCAAAAGGACCGGATGTTCCGACATATGTAGAATATGGCGCAGCGGATATCGGAGTCGTTGGAAAAGATACAATCCTGGAAGAAGGACGTAAGGTACATGAAGTACTGGATCTTGGATATGGAAAATGTAAGATGTGTGTATGCGGATACAAAGATGCCGCACCACTTCTGCAGCATCATGAACTGATCCGGGTAGCAACAAAATATCCGAATATTGCAAAAGATTATTTCTATAACACGAAGCATCAGACTGTAGAGATCATTAAGTTAAATGGTTCCATTGAACTTGCACCGATCGTCGGACTGTCCGAAGTGATCGTGGATATTGTAGAGACAGGGTCGACTCTCCGTGAAAATGGTCTGGAAGTGTTGGAGGAAGTATGTCCGTTGTCTGCTAGGATGATCGTGAACCCGGTCAGTATGCGTATGGAAAGCGCAAGGATCAAAGACCTGCTGACAAGACTGCGGGAGCAGGTATAATACTGTACAGACAGAAAGAAAATAAAATGAGAGGATGGCGGTTAAGGCTATGAGAATACAGCGTTTGACAAAAGATGCAAAAGAGAACTTACTGGAGGATCTTCTGAAGAGAAGCCCGAATAATTACGGTCAGTATGAACAGGGAGTTCAGGAAATCCTCGCTCATGTAAAAGAAGAAAAGGATCAGGCAGTATTTGCATATACGAAGAAATTTGATCAGGCAGATATCACTGCAGACAATATTAAGGTTACAGAAGAGGAGATCGAAGAGGCATATAAAGAAGTAGATCCAAAACTGGTGGAGATCATCCGCAAAGCTCTTCTGAACATCCGTACGTATCATGAAAAACAGAGACAGTACAGCTGGTTCGACAGCAAACCGGACGGAACAATCCTGGGACAGAAAGTCACACCACTTCACAGAGTCGGTGTATATGTGCCGGGCGGGAAAGCTGTATATCCATCTTCTGTATTGATGAACATTGTACCTGCAAAGGTAGCCGGAGTTGATGAGATCGTGATGGTCACACCGCCCGGAAAAGATGGAAAAGTGACACCAAACACGCTGGTTGCAGCACATGAAGCCGGCGCGGATGTCATCTATAAAGTCGGCGGGGCGCAGGCTATTGCTGCTCTGGCATACGGAACAGAGAGCATTCCAAAAGTCGACAAGATCGTAGGACCTGGAAATATATATGTTGCTCTGGCGAAAAAAGCAGTTTATGGCTATGTAAGCATTGATGCAATTGCCGGACCTAGCGAGATTCTTGTTATTGCAGATGAGACGGCAAATCCAAGATTTGTGGCAGCAGATCTTCTTTCACAGGCAGAGCATGATGAACTTGCATCTGCAATCCTGGTCACAACATCTGAAGAACTTGCCCGGAAAGTATCGGATGAAGTGGATGGTTTCTTAAAAGAACTTTCCAGAAGTGAGATCATCCGGAAATCACTGGACAACTACGGTTATATCCTGGTCGCAGATACGATGGATGATGTGATTGATATTGCAAATGAGATCGCATCCGAACATCTGGAGATCCAGACAAAGAATCCATATGATGTGATGACAAAAGTAAGGAATGCCGGTGCCATCTTTATCGGAGAATACGCAAGTGAACCACTGGGAGATTATTTTGCAGGACCGAACCATGTTCTTCCAACTAATGGTACAGCAAAATTTTTCTCACCGCTTTCTGTGGATGATTTCATTAAAAAATCAAGTATCATCGGATATTCGGAAGAAGCATTACGCGATATACATAAAGATATTGAAGCATTTGCCGAGGCAGAGCAGCTGACGGCACATGCCAATTCTATCAAAGTCCGTTTTGAGGGCGAAGAGTAGAAGACAGCAGAAAAATAAGGAGGCGAGGAGCTATGAACAGAACAGTCACCAGGACAAGAACGACAAAGGAGACGGATATTACGGTAACTCTGAACCTGGATGGAACCGGAAAGACGGAGATTGATACAGGAATCGGTTTTTTTGATCATATGTTGAATGGATTTGCAAGACACGGATTATTCGATCTGACGGTACATGCGAAAGGGGATCTGGAAGTGGACAGTCATCATACCATCGAAGACACGGGAATCGTACTTGGACAGGCTATTCTGGAAGCAATAGGAGATAAAGCCGGAATCAAACGTTATGGCTACTTTATGCTTCCAATGGATGAGACACTCGCACTTTGTGCGGTGGATCTCTCCGGAAGACCATATCTGAATTATAATGCAGAGTTTGTGTCAGATGAGATGGTAAGGGAATTCTTTTACGCAGTTTCTTACAGCGCAATGATGAATATCCACCTGAAGATTCTGGATGGTATCAACGATCATCACAAGGCGGAGGCGCTGTTTAAAGCGTTCGGAAAAGCACTTGATATGGCGACAATGGAAGAGCCAAGGATAAAAGAGGCATGGACCACAAAGGGAAGCCTCTAAAAGGAGACGGACAGACATGAGTTATAAAAGATTAATACCTTGCATTTTCATAAAAGACGGGAAAGCGGTCAGATGGATTGATGATCCGACTGTTGTATCCAAAGACGTAATTGAACTTGCAAAATATTACAGTGATCACGGTGCAGATGAACTGATCGTGCTGGATCTCTCAGATTCGGATGAAGAACATGATGAAACGATCACATTGATGAAACGGATCAATCGTGTGATCAGGATCCCGATGATCGCAGGCGGCAATATCAGACGCCAGGAAGATATTAAGAAGATTCTGTATACAGGTGCAAAACGGGCAATGCTGAATTTCTCTAAGCCGGATAGTGTCAAACTGATTGAGGATGCGGCAAAAAGATTCGGAAAAGAGAAGCTTGCGGTATCATTAAATGATTTTGATGCATTGTTCAAACATCAGCATCTGATCCAGGATTACAGCAGTGAAATTGTCTTTATGCACAGACTGGATCTGAATTCCATTATGAATGTAACAGATGTACCGTGTGTGATCATTACGGATACGGAAGAAGAGTCAGAGTTATTTAAAATTTTGAAATGCCCGGGTGTCCGGGGGCTTTCGGGAAGATATGTAAGCCGTACAGATATTGATTGCGTGGCATTCAAAGATAAGTGTACGGAAGAAGGAATTAAGATGACATCTTTTGAGAGTATGATGGAGTTCTCACAGTTTAAGACCAATGATCAGGGCCTGATCCCTGTCATCGTCCAGCATTATAAGACACAGGAGATCCTGATGCTGGCATATATGAATGAGGAATCTTTCTATGAGACGATCAAGACAGGAAAGATGACGTATTTTAGCAGAAGCCGGCAGAAACTCTGGGTAAAGGGGGAGACGAGCGGTCATTTCCAGTATGTAAAATCCCTGACGATTGACTGTGATCTGGATACATTGCTTGCAAAAGTAGATCAGATCGGAGCAGCATGCCATACCGGTAATCCGACCTGCTTCTTCCAACCGCTTGTAGGAATTGACTATGATGAGACGAATCCGCTTCGGATCTTTGAATCGGTATATGACACGATCGCAGACCGTAAAGAGAATCCAAAGGAGGGGTCTTACACGAATTATCTGTTTGATAAGGGAATTGATAAGATCCTGAAAAAAATTGGAGAAGAAGCAACGGAAGTTGTGATCGCAGCAAAGAATCCGAATCCAGAAGAAGTCAAATATGAGATCGCGGATTTCCTGTATCATGCAATGGTTCTGATGGTAGAAAAAGGTCTGACATGGGAAGACATCGTAAAAGAACTGGCAGATCGTTAAGCAGAAACTCTTAGAAAACATGAAAAAGAGCCTGTATGCAGTAAGTTTTGCACATGAGTGAAACAGATATCTCATATATTGTTTCAGAGGTGAGCGCATGTGAATGAAGCGGAAAAGCGAAGAAGAGAACTTCTGGAACAGACACGTTACAGCTATCAGGAATCCGGAATACCGGCAATACATCCCAGATACAGGGCATCTTATAGTGAACTGTATGGTGAGGAAGAGGCAGAACAGGGAAGCCTGGGAATCCGTACATTTATTTGTATGATTCTGTTTGCGGTGTTTGTATTTATGCAGAATGAAGGGAAAGATATTCTACATATAAGCAGCACAAAAGTGGTGCAGGAGGTCAGTAAAAACGCTGATATTACCGATGTGTGGAAAAAAATACCATAGAGGAGTAGATTTGAGACCGTTGGTTAAGAATTGAAACTGACGGTTTTTTTGTGTATACTAGCTATATTAAAAGGAAAGCAGAGAGACTGGCGTCAGCCAGTCCCGACAGATGAGGAGGAAGCAGATATGTTAAAATTATGGATTGTTGGTGCATCCGGACAGATCGGATCGGCCATCAATGAAGTGTTGGATCCATTGGAAATGGAAGTGTTTAACACAGATAAGGAAGAATTAGACATTACGGACACCGATGAGGTGCTGAATTTCGGAGTGATCAACCGTCCGGATGTGATCATCAACTGTGCAGCAGTCACAGATACAGATCTCTGTGAAAAAGAACCGGAGCTTGCATACCGTGTGAATGCGCTGGGAGCAAGAAATTTAAGTATTGTGGCAAGAAAGACAGGGGCCAAGATGGTACAGATATCCACGGATGATGTATTTGACGGAATCCGGCATACCCCATATACGGAGTTCGATGACACAAATCCGAAGACCGTTTACGGACGTTCCAAGAGAGCAGGGGAGAATTATGTAAAGGAATTTACACACAAGCATTTCATTCTGCGCAGTAACTGGGTGTATGGAAATGGCAATAATTTTGTAAACCGCGTACTTCATGCAGCAGATACAAAGGATGAACTTCTGATTGCATCAGATCAGTTTGGTTCTCCGACCAGTGCAAAAGACCTGGCACGTATTATTCTTTATCTGATCAAAACGAATGAATACGGAACGTACCATGCAACCTGTTAGGGTGTATGTAATCGTTATGAATTTGCGCAGGAAGTTTTGAAACTTGCAGGAAAGAGGATCACTCTGCGCCCGGTAGTGACCAGCGAATCGGATCTTTCTTCTACAAGACCAGCATATGCGGTTTTGGATAATTTTATCCTTCGTATCATCAATGTATACGAGATGCCGGACTGGAGAGCTTCACTGAAAGAATATATGGATGAGAGAATGGAGGACTAATATGGGAGAGACACAGAAGAAGGAAAAGAAGAAAATAGGACTTACAACGAAGATTTTTATTGCATTGCTTGCAGGAGCGATATTTGGAATTATTTTATGTTATGCGGTTCCAAGTGGACATATCAAAGACGACATTATCGTAGAAGGTGTACTGTACGTGGTCGGACAAGGCTTTATCAAACTGATGAAGATGTTGGTTGTACCACTGGTATTCTGTTCGCTTGTGTGCGGAAGTATGTCGATCGGGGATACGAAGAAGCTTGGTACAGTCGGTGCAAGAACACTGATCTTTTATCTGGCAACAACAGCACTTGCGGTTACCGTAGCATTGTCTGTCGGAAACCTGATCAATCCGGGTGTGGGACTGGACATGAGCACGATCAAGACTAATGCAGCATCTGTAGAAACTATGAAGGCTACTTCATTGACAGACACGTTGTTAAATATTATCCCGGATAACCCGATTAATTCTCTTGCAAGCGGAGAGATGCTGCAGATCATCGTATTTGCATTGATCATCGGTGTGATCCTTGCAAAATTAGGAGAACGTGCAGAGACAGTTGCGAACTTCTTCAGCCAGTTTAATGATATCATGATGGAAATGACGATGATGATCATGGCACTTGCCCCAATTGGTGTCTTCTGCCTGATCAGCCGCACATTTGCAAACATCGGATTCAGTGCATTTGTACCGCTGGCAAAATATATGATCGGTGTATTGATCGCCCTGGCAATCCAGTGTTTCGGTGTATACCAGATCTTACTGAAGATATTTACCGGACTGAATCCTCTGAAATTTATCAAGAAGTTCTTCCCGGTTATGGCCTTCGCATTCTCAACAGCAACATCAAATGCAACGATTCCGCTGTCAATCGATACCCTGTCCAAGAAGGTGGGTGTATCTAAGAAGATATCATCTTTCACCATTCCTCTTGGAGCGACCATCAATATGGATGGTACTTCGATCATGCAGGGGGTAGCCGTTGTATTTGCCGCACAGGCATTCGGAATCCACTTAAGTATGACAGATTATATTACTGTAATCGGAACTGCAACACTTGCATCCATCGGTACGGCCGGTGTGCCAAGTGTAGGTCTGGTAACACTGACAATGGTATTCAATTCTGTCGGACTTCCGGTTGAGGCAATTGGTCTGATCATGGGTATCGACCGTATCCTGGATATGACAAGAACTGCCGTTAATATCACAGGTGATGCTGTATGTACAACAATCGTTGCACACCAGAACAAGGCACTGGATAAAAATGTGTTCTATGCGGAAGAGAATTAGGAACGAAGATATTAATTTTTAAAAGATATTCTAATAAATAAAAAACGTATCTCTGAGATGCTTCCTTTTCAGACAGTGGGGAAACATTGCAGAGATACGTTTTTTATATTGTTATACATTTGAAAGAGATTGTCTTACAGGTAATGATACTTGTCTTTCTGACGGACGAAAAATGTAGTGGTCATGATAAGTGTCAGCGCCTCCGCAATGCTGATCGCACTCCAGATACCGTTGATCCCGAACCAGAGTGGAAGTGTCAGGACCATGATGACCTGGAACACTAACGTTCTCAGAAATGAGATGACAGCCGATATCAGGCCGTTATTCAGTGCAGTAAAGAACGAGGATCCGAAGATATTGATACCGATGATCAGGAATGCAATGGCATATACACGGAAGCCGTGCAGTGTCATAGCGTACAGGCCGGTATTGTAACCGACAAATATCTTAGACAGAACAGGTGCCAGTAACTGTGCGGCACCGAACAGGATCACGCCCCAGACCAGTATGATAGACATACTTTTTTTATACAGATTTTTAAGCTCTGCGTGATTTCCAGCACCATAATGGTAGCTGATAACCGGGGCACAGCCAATTGCATAGCCTAAAAAGGTGGCAACAAAGATAAAATTGACGTACATAACTGCACCATAAGCAGCAACACCATTTTCTCCGGCAATCTTCATGAGCTGGAGATTGTATAATGCATTGACTAAGGACATGGACAGGTTAGTCATGAGTTCCGAGGAACCATTGGTGCAGGTCTTAAGAAATACACGTCTGTCGAATACCGGTTTTACAAAGTGAAGGAGGCTGTCGTTCTTACGGAAGAAATATACCACCGGGAGCAGACCGCCGATAAATTCACTGGTCATGGTTGCGAACGCGGCGCCTGCAATTCCAAAGTGTAATACACCGATGAACAGGGCATCGAGAACAATGTTTGTACAACCGGCAGCCACAATGACTTTCAGTCCAAGCTGGGGTTTTCCAGCAGCCACAAAGAAACTCTGGAAGACATTCTGCAGCATGAAGGCGGTCAGGGATATGCAGGAGATCCGTCCGTAAAGGGTACAATAATCAATCAGATTACCGGCGGCACCAAATGCCATGACAATCCGCCTCATAAATATAAAACTGAGAACAGATAACACAAATCCTCCGATAGCAGCAATCGTAACCAGCATCGAAAAATACTGATTTGCCAGTTTTTTCTTTCCTTCACCAAGGGTTTTTGATACAAAAGCACTTCCTCCGGTACCGATCATAAATCCAAGTGCACTGATTCCCATCAGGTAAGGCATAATGAGATTCACGGAAGCAAATGCTGATTTTCCCACAAAGTTCGATACAAAGATGCCGTCCACCACACTGTAGATGGAAGTGAATACCATCATAATAATGGAGGGCAGGATAAAACGAAGTAATTTTTTATAGGTAAAATGCTCTGAGAGCTGAATATTCATACGTGTTCTCCTTTTTTATATTTACTGATAGGGATGTTTACAATGAATGTAAATGAAAACATATAAGCTAAGTGATTATAGGTTGTTTTTGATGTTCTGTCAAGGGAAATATCTTTACACATATAAAACGAATTAATAATTAAATGTTCACAAACGATAAATCTATGCTACAATAAAAATTACGGCTTTATGCTTTGATTGAAGATATTACTATAAAAGGAGAGAGTTGTTTTGAAGAAAAATAAATATGAGATTGATATGTGCAATGGAACCATCATGGACAAATTGATTTCATTTTCCATACCACTGATGCTGTCAGGAATCTTACAGCTGATGTTCAATGCGGTGGATATCGTGGTAGTGGGACGTTTCAGCGGAAGTCAGGCGCTCGCAGCGGTGGGTTCGACAACGGCACTGATCAATGTGTTTACCAATCTTTTCATCGGAATCTCATTGGGAGCAAATGTACTTGCAGCGAGATATTATGCGACCGGAAAAACAAAAGAAATGTCGGAGACGGTACATACGGCTATTGCACTTGCTCTGGTAAGCGGAGTGGCGATGGCGGTGATTGGAGTGGTCTTTGCCAGAGGCGCACTGGAAATTATGGGGACACCGGATGATGTAATTGCCAAATCCACACTTTATATGCGGATTTATTTCTGCGGTATGCCATTTTTTATGATGTATAACTATGGAGCAGCCATATTAAGGGCAGTGGGGGATACCAAACGTCCGTTGATCTTCCTGATCGTATCCGGAGTGATTAATGCAATATTGAATCTGTTCCTAGTCATCGGTTTTCATCTGGATGTAGCAGGCGTCGGGATTGCGACCGTTATATCCCAGCTGGTATCCTGTATCCTGGTACTCCGGTGCCTGCATCACACAGAGAGCAGCTATCAGCTTCACCTTGCAAAGCTTCGAATCAGATCCGTGTATCTGAAGCAGATTTTTGAAGTCGGGGTTCCGGCGGGAATCCAGAGCACGGTAATCAATATTTCAAATGCGATGCTGCAGTCATCGGTCAATTCTTTTGGATCGATCGCAATGGCAGGATATACGGCATCGAATAATATTTTCGGATTCTTATATGTGTCGGTGAACTCCTTCACACAGGCCTGTATGAGCTTCACAAGCCAGAACTACGGAGTGAAGAAATTAAAACGTATGGACAGGGTTCTGATCGACTGTATGATTCTTTCAGTTGTGGTAACTTTGATCCTCGGAAGCAGTGTGTACATATTCGGACCGGAACTTCTGCATATTTACAGTAATCAGGCAGATGTTATCAAATACGGTATGGAGATCTTTTCTTATACAACCGTTACCTATTTCCTGTGCGGTCTGATGGATCTGTTCCCGGGAGCACTGAGAGGAATGGGATATTCCACGGTACCGATGATTCTTTCTATCATCGGTACGGTCGGAGTCCGGATTATCTGGATCTATGGACTGTTCCCTTCACACAGATCACTGACTTTCTTGTTTCTGTCTTATCCGGTATCCTGGATTGCAACGATCATCATGCAGGTGATCTGCTTCTGGTTTGTAAGGAAGAAGATCCACAGGATGATGGCGGTTACGGCAGAGTGAGCTTTTTCGAACATATAAAGATATAAAACTCCCGGAGTCTTTGGGGCTCAGGGAGTTTTTTATATCAAAGGATGCAAGACATATTTTGCAGATTATTCTAAAATAAATGTAAAAGGCTGTAACAAAAATGGAATTCATGCGTCTAATAGATAACAGAAGGGAGGTGACAGGTACTTGAAGCTTGAGTTGGAAGAGATTTATAAAACCTATTTTCAGGATGTGTATTATTTCGTTCTCGCAATGAGTAAGGATCCGCACATTGCAGAAGAGATCACACAGGAGACATTTTTCAAAGCACTAAAAGGAGTAAAGCATTTTCAAGGAAAATGCAGCATCAAATCCTGGCTGTGTCAGATTGCCAGGAATGAATACATTTCTTATACCAGAAAAAAACACCGTACAGATCAGGAACTGACAGAACAGGCATACAGTGACGGAAAAACGGATGGACCCGAACAACGTATGCTTCGGAAGGACGAAGCCATGACGGTTTATCAGATCCTTCATTATCTGGACGAACCTTATAAAGAAGTATTTACACTAAAGGTACTTGGCGAATTAAATTATAAAGAGATTCCCGGTCCCGCAGCATCTTCACAAAGGCCGCGAATATCTCCGCTGTGGCTCCCGCGTCGTCCACCGCCCTGTGATGGTTCTGGAGCGAAATATTCAGGGCCTTGGCAACGGTGTCCAGCTTAAAGCGGTTGAGATTGGGCAGAAGAAGCCTGGCTATGGCAACGGTGTCCAGCACCGTGGGGTCAAAGGGCAGCTCCAGCTTCTCCGCAAAATGGTCTATAAATCCCACATCGAAGCTGGCATTGTGGGCTACAAGGACCGCATCCCCCACAAACTCCAGAAATTGCGGCAGAATCACGTCGATTTTTGGGTAGGGAAGCACCATGGAATCGTTGATGCCTGTCAGCTTCTCTATGTCAAAGGGAATGGGCACGTCCGGATTCACAAAGGATGAGAATTTATCCGTAATCCTGCCGTCCACCACCTTCACCGCGCCGATTTCAATGATTTTATTCTTCTTTGGGCTGAAGCCTGTTGTCTCGATATCGAATACCACAAAGGTATCCTGAAAATCCTGGCCCCTGGAATTCTCTACCAGCTGTTTAGTATCGTCCACCAGGTATCCCTCCACCCCGTAGAGGATTTTAAAGGTATCCCCCTTGTCCAGGGCATGGTTGGCATCCGGGAAGGCCTGGACACAGCCATGGTCCGTCACAGCCACGGCAGGCATGCCCCACTGCTTGGCCCTCTTGATGATGCCTTTTACTTCGGATACGCCGTCCATATCGCTCATCTTGGTATGGCAGTGCAGCTCCACACGCTTTTCCAGGCTGGAATCCATGCGCTTGCTGGTAAAATCGTCCGCTTTCTTGATTCCCACAATGGATCCAAGGGTCAGCTCGCCGTCAAACTTGTCAATGGTGGTGACACCCTTCACCTTTATGAACATACCCGGATTGATGACGGATTTCACCTCGTCGAATATCTCCGGACGGATAAACATTTTTACCGTAATGGTATCCGTAAAATCAGACACATCAAAGGTAAGAATGAATTTGCCGCTTCGAAGCTCCCGGTTCTCACAGGTCAGCACCTTTCCCCTCAAGGTAACCTCGCCGATTTCTCCGTCAATCCTCTCAATCTCCATGGGCTCGTCCTCAAAGTCCCGTCCGTAGAGCACATCCGGGTTGTTGGAACGCTTGACCGAATATTTCTTGTCGTCGCCAAAGCCGCTGTCCTTATCCCTTCCCCAGCCCTTGCGTCCTTTGTTAAGCTGAGGCTTATCTCCCTTAAAGCCCTGCTTCTGGCCGCCGCCCTGGCCCGACTGGCCTGTTTGTCCTGACTGGGCCGTTTGTCCTGACTGGCCCGTTTGTCCTGACTGGGCCGCGCTGCCGGATGAACCGGGTGCGCCTGAAAGGACGCCGTTATCTCCCGGCGCTCCCCCGTCTCCCACGTCCCCGGAAGCTGCCTGGGCCATGAGAGCATCCCGCGGAGCGCCCTCCGGTCCCTGGCAGGCGTCCATATAGGAATCCTGGCCTGACTTGCCGCCTTTTCCTGCCAGCAGCTCCCGGCCTTCCAGTCCCTGGGCGGAGAAGGAGGCTCCCATTGCTTCCAGCTCTTCCTTGTGGTTCTGCCAGTATATGGCCTGGGCCTCCCGCTCCATCTTAAGCTCAATCTGTTTTCTGCGGTCGCTGCCCTGAGGCTCCACATAGGCAAAGCGCACTTCCACGGGCAGGCCGCACCGTTCTGCAAAGACCTTCTCTATGACGCGCTTTAACTCCCCTGTCCTGTCCCGGTTCACCATGGTGTCCTCCACGGTCAAAACCATGATATCCTCCTTCTCAAAGGTAATCCGGGCCTTGCGGAACATGGTGTACTCGATGATGCTGTAATTTTTGAGTTCCAGAAGAAGACTGTCCTTGTATACATCCAAAAGCTTTTTGGGCGTATACTGGTCTGACAGCCTGTATTTTTCCTGAATCTTGATAGCCACCTGCTTATCCGGGAACAGCTGGTCCCGGATTCCACGCTCCAGGTCGTATATATTCTGTTTATGTATCAGCCTTGCGCTCTTCAGATAAATGCGGATAGAGCTTCTATCCCTGGTGGTGGTCACCTTCTCCACCTGGACCAGGCCTAAAAGCTCCTTCAGAGATTCCGCTATATTGAGGGTTGGAAATACTTCCAGAAAATTCTTTGCCATATATCCGTCTTCCTTCTATGCTTCGCGATCCCGGCTCATGGCCAGCAGTTCTTCCCGCAGTACTGCCAGAAGCTCGGGCTCAGGCACCTTGCGGATGATTTCGCCTCTTCGTATCAGCAGGCCTTCGCCCACGCCGCCTGCGATGCCGATGTCCGCCTCCCTGGCCTCACCGGGTCCGTTGACAACACAGCCCATGACAGCCACCTTCACATCCAGAGCGTCAAACTCCGTCACCATGTTCTCCACCTGGTTTGCCAGGCCAATCAGGTCAATCCGCGTGCGCCCGCAGGTGGGACAGGACACCACCTCAATGCCGCCCTTTCTCAGTCCCAGTGTCCGCAGAATCAGCTTGGCGCTCTTTATCTCCTCCACCGGATCTCCGGTCAGCGACACACGGATGGTATCCCCGATGCTCTCATGCAGGATGATACCCAGTCCCACTGAGGACTTGATGCTGCCGGACATCAGAGTGCCGGACTCCGTGATTCCCACATGGAGAGGATAATGGGTCTGCATGGCAATCAGCTCATGGGCCTTTACGCACATGAGCACATCCGAGGATTTGATGCTGATAACCAGATTGTCATACCCCATATCCTCGATGAGCTTCACCTTATCCAGCGCGCTCTCCACAATGCCTTCCGCCGTGACGCCCCCATATTTTTCCAGCAGCGTTTTCTCCAGGGAACCGCTGTTGACACCCACGCGGATGGGCACCCCGTATGCTCTTGCCCGATCCACCACTGCCTGCACCTTGTGACGGTCACCGATGTTGCCGGGATTGATACGGATTTTGTCCGCCCCGTTCTCCATGGCGGCAATAGCCAGCCGGTAATCAAAGTGAATGTCTGCCACCAGCGGAATATGAATCTCCTTTTTGATGTCAGCCAGCGCTGAGGCAGCTTCCATGGTAGGCACCGCCACGCGGATAATGTCGCAGCCGGCCTGCTCCAGCCTGCGGATCTGAGCCACCGTGGCCCGCACATCCTCTGTCTTTGTATTGCACATGGACTGAATCAGGACAGGGTTTCCCCCGCCGATGACCCGGTCCCCAATCTGAATCACTTTTGTATCTTTCCTGGTCATATATACCTCTCTTTTCTGAAATGAGACAAAGCATTAAAATAATTTCCGCACATCGTTAAACAGGATAAGCACCATAAGGGCCAGAAGGACCATCATTCCCGCCATGTGGACCATGCCCTCCTTTTCTTTGTCTATTGGCTTTCCCCTTACTGCCTCGATGATGAGGAACACAAGACGTCCGCCGTCCAGAGCCGGAATGGGAAGCAGGTTCATAACGCCCAGGTTGGCGCTCAAGAGTATGGTAAAATTAATCAGCATGAGTACCACAGCCGACATGCCATAGGGCGCGGTTTCATCCACCGTGGTGTCAATGGCGTTCACGATCCCCACCGGACCGCTGATATCGTTGACAGACACCATACCGTGGAACATCATGTAAAAGGTGTCAAACACATAGTGAATCCAGTACTGTACCTCGTAGGCGCTGTGCACCAGAAGCTGCCCTATGTTCTCCGCCATGTTGGGAACCGGGTTAAACTGGACCCCCATCATATACTGGTTGTTTTCCGTGGAAAAGACAGGCGCAAGCTCCGTGCTGAAACGTTCCGTCCCTCCCCCTTCCTCCGTCCTCTCCCAGGTGACCGTAAGAGATTTCTGCGGATGGGTGAACAGGTACCAGTTAATATCCCTGTAAGAATGAACCTTTCTGCCGTTAATGGATTTAATCACATCGCCTGCCTCCATTCCGGCAGCCTGGGCCGGATATCCGTCCACAACCCCTGCCAGGCGGGTGGTGTCATACCCCGTAATGCCGATGAGCACCATGGAAAGGCCGAAGGCCAGGATAAAATTAAACACAGGACCGGCTGCAACCACGGAAATCCTGGCCCATACGGACTTGTTGTTAAACGCGCTTTCATCTGTAATCCCCTCGTCTTCCCCCAGCATCATGCAGGAGCCGCCAAACGGCAGTATCTTAAAGGAATACCGGGTGCCGCCTTTTTCAAAGCTGAACAGCCTTGGCCCCATGCCAAGGGAAAATTCAATGACACCTATTCCATTTAACTTTGCAAACAAAAAATGGCCGAATTCGTGAATCATGATAATGATTCCCAGCATCAGCATCGCAATAATCAAGCTCATCCGGCTCTCACCTGTCCATCCGGCGCACCGCCGCTCATTTTTATGCGCAGCGCGCGCCTCCTTTCTGTCTTAATTCCATTTTGAATTTATATAGTCGTATGTTTCCTGTTCTGCCTCCAGAATCTGCGCCACATCCGGGGAGGGCTTCACACAGTGATGCTCCATGGCTCCCTCAATCATATCCACAATGGTAAGGTAGCTGATTTTTCTCTCAAGGAACATGGCAGCCGCCATCTCGTTGGCCGCGTTGAACACCGTCGGCAGGGTGCCTCCCCTGCGTCCCGCCTCATAGGCCAGCTTAAGGCCCCTGAATGTCTCCATATCCGGCACCTCAAAGGCAATCTGCCCAAGCTTCGCGAAATCCAGCCGTCCTCCCGGAAGGAAACGGCGCTCCGGATAATAGAGCGCATACTGGATGGGCAGCTTCATATCGGGTGTGCCTAACTGGGCTATGACGGCCCCATCCTCAAATTCAACCATGGAGTGGATAATGCTGGCCGGCTGTACCACCACCTGAACCTGGTCCATCTCCACCCCGAACAGCCAGTGGGCCTCCATGACCTCCAGCCCCTTGTTGACCATGGTGGAGGAGTCTATGGTGATTTTATGCCCCATGGACCAGTTGGGATGCTTTAACGCATCCTCCAGCCGGACCTGTTTCAGCTGCTCCCTGGTAAATCCCCGGAAGGGACCGCCTGAGGCCGTGAGCAGTATCTTGTGAAGGGGATTGCCGGCCGCGCCCTGCAGGCACTGGAAGATGGCAGAGTGCTCCGAATCCACCGGCAGCAGCTTCACGCCCTTTTCCCTGGCAAGAGGCATGATGATATGACCGGCAGTCACCAGGGTTTCCTTGTTGGCCAGGGCAATATCCTTGCCGGCTTCCATAGCTGCAATGGCAGGACGAATCCCAATCATCCCCACCACGGCCGTCACCACCAGATCCGCTTCCGGCGACGTGGCTGCCTCCATCAGTCCCTCCATACCGCTTGCCACCTTCACATCCAGGTCAGCCACAGCGGCCCGCAGTTCCTTTGCCTTTTCTTCATCCCAGAGACAGGCCAGCCCGGGCTTAAACTCACGGATTTGTTCCTCCATCAGCTTAACATTGCCGCCAGCGGCAAGGGCTGTCACCTGAATATCCTTATTGTATCTCACCACTTCCAATGTCTGGGTGCCGATGGAACCCGTGGAACCCAGAACCGCAATCTTCTTCATCATAACTTATATTCTCCCTATCCTGAAGAAATACTCAAAAAGCCCATCCTTATTTTAAAAATGTGAGGGCAAAATAAATGGCCGGAGCCGTGAATATCATACTGTCAAACCGGTCCAGGATGCCTCCATGACCCGGAATCAGATGACCGTAATCCTTTATGTTGTGATTTCTCTTAATAGCGGAAGCCGCCAAATCCCCAATCTGGGAAATAACCGCCGCAATGGCGCAGGCAATGGCGCAGGCCGCCTGGGGATTATCAAGCTCCGCCATTCTGCCTCCGAAAAGGGACGCATAGATAAAGCCCAGAAGGGCCGCGCCGGCCACGCCTCCCACAGCCCCCTCAATGGATTTCTTGGGGCTGAGGACAGGGGCCAGCTTATGCCTGCCCAAAAGCATGCCTGTACAGTAGGCAAAGGTATCGCAGCCCCAGGAGCTTAAAAATATAAGCCACACAAGGTATGCCCCGTCGTTCATGACCCTTGTCTGATACAGGAATGACAGCATGATGGGCACATAGCATACGCCAAAGAACGCGCCCGTCACCTCCTCTGTCTTATATTCAGGGAAGGTAAGCACATAAAGGGCCATCATCGCCATCAGGCAGGCGATAATCATAAGCGTCACATAGCGCTGTCCCTCAAACCACAAAAGTCCATAATAGGAGCAGGCCGTCACATAGCCCACAACAGCCAGAGAACGCCGCTGCATTCCCAGAGCCCTGTAAAGCTCAAATAAACCGATGATGGATATAAGGGCCGTAACGGCATATAGCAGGATACCTCCCTGCCCAACAATGACGATGGACAGAAGCACCAGTATGATACCGCTGATTAACCGGGTCGTAAACATGGCCTTCTCCTTTCCCTCTCCTTACTTTACAGCGCCGAACCGCCGCTCTCTCTTATTATACTGCACAATGGCTTTTTCTAATTCCTCCTGGCCGAAATCCGGCCAAAGACAATCCGTCACCACGATTTCGGTGTAGGCCAGCTGCCACAGCAGGTAATTGGACAGCCTCAGCTCTCCGCTTGTGCGGATTAAAAGGTCCGGGTCCGGCATTCCCGCCGTATCCAGATAGGATGCAAACAGAGCCTCGTCCACCTGGTCCGGGTCCGCCTTTCCAAGGGCGCAGTCCCTGGCCAGTCCGGCAGCCGCCCTGCGTATCTCGTCCCTGCCTCCGTAATTCACCGCTATGACAAAGGTCAGCCCTGTATTGTCCCGTGTCTCTGACTCCAGCCGGTTGATGCCCTCTATGATATCCCTGTCAAAGCGGCTTCTGTCGCCAATCATCTTTACACGTACATTATTGGCGGACGCGATCTTTAAAAGCCGCACCATATAGTAGCGGAACAGCTGCATCAGCGCCCCCACTTCCTCCGCGGAGCGTTTCCAATTCTCGGTGGAGAACCCATAGACAGTCAGATACCTGATTCCCATTCTGGCTGCAATCTCAACGGTTTTCTCCACGGTGACACAGCCTTCCTTGTGCCCCATGGTGCGGGGAAGCCCCCGCTTTTTGGCCCAGCGGCCATTTCCGTCCAGTATCAGGGCCACATGCTCCGGTATAATCATATCCTTATCTAATGCCATTCTTTCTCTGCCTTTCTTGTCTGAATGTATCTTACTCGTTTCCAAAATAAAGAAACAATAAGAGGCAGGAGTCCCTCCTGCCTCCCATATTCATTTATCACGGATTACACTGTCATGATTTCCTTGGTCTTTTCTTCCACTGCCTTGTCAACCTTCTCCACCATCTTATCCGTAAGCTTCTGCATCTTCTCTGTCATCTCGGTCAGATCATCCTCAGAAATATCCCCTGCCTTCTCCGCTTTCTTAAATGCCTCGTTTGCATCACGGCGGATATTGCGCAGGGCTACCTTCGCATTGTCGCCTTTTTTCTTAACATCCTTGGAAACTTCCCTTCTGCGCTCCTCCGTCATCTCCGGGAACACCAGACGGATACAGTTTCCGTCATTGGTAGGATTGATGCCCAGCTCAGATGTGAGGATGGCTTTCTCAATGGGCTTAAGCAGGCTCTTCTCCCATGGCTGAATCACAATCATGCGGGCTTCCGGAACAGAAACATTGCCAACCTGCTGGAGGGGCGTAGGCGTGCCGTAATAGTCCACCTTAATCTTGTCCAGCACATGGGGATTCGCACGTCCTGCGCGGATGGTGCCGTAATCAGACAGCAGTACATCCAGTGTCTTATTCATCTTGTCCTCATAAACTTTTAATTCTTCCATAAGTTCCTCCTGTTAATGCAGCCTTCCCTGCTGCTTAATAATGTTCGTTTTATTACGCAGTAACGATGGTTCCGTTAATCCGGCCCTGAATGGCGTCCGCAATCCCGTTCTTTTCATTGAGACTGAACACCGCCATGGGCATCTTATGCTCCATGCACATGATGGACGCTGTTAAATCCACCACAGCAAGCTGTTTGTCAATGACTTCCTGTATGGATATGGTGTCATACTTCTTTGCCTCCGGATTCAGCTTCGGATCGCTGTCATACACCCCGTCAATGGCCTTGGCTAACAGGATGCAGTCGGCTTCCATCTCAATGGCCCTGAGGGCAATTCCCGTATCTGTGGAAAAATAGGGATGGCCTGTCCCGCCTGCAAAGAATACTACCCTACCCCTCTCAAAATACTTATTGGCCCTGTCCTTTGAGAACAGCTTTGTCATGGAGCCGCACGCAAAGGGCGTAAGAATCTGTGTCATCATGCCTGCATTCCTGAAAATCTCAGAAACATAAATACAGTTCATAACAGTGGCCAGCATTCCAATCTGGTCTGCCTTGTTCCTGTCAATGGCCTCACTGGTACGGCCTCTCCAGAAATTACCCCCGCCAATGACGATTCCCACCTGTATACCTGCATCTACAGAGAGCTTTACCTGCCTGGCCACTTCCTTCACCGTGTCCTCGTCAAACCCGGTTTTCTTAGGGCCTGCAAGGGCCTCTCCGCTTAACTTTAAGAATACGCGTTTCATCTTCATAAAGATTTATCTCCTTGCTGCAATATCTGTGGCTATTATAGCATAGTTAGGTCAATTTGCAAAGAAAAAGAAATTATTTATCATTTTTTCCATTTCGTCTCACATTTCATAAATAAAAATTGAGATTTTCTGGCTTTTATATTATAATAAAGGAAATGCGAGTGCAGACGACAGCTGCCTGCATATGACAAAGGAGGAAACAATCATGGGTTTGTTTCAGCATAAGAAAGAAAAAGGGGCAACAGAGCTTCCGCCTACACCGCCCGTCTTTACCCCGGCTGAACCGGATGCTGCCAGCGAGGGCCGCGCAGCCTGCATGAACAGGCTGGAAACCTTACTGGACGCTCCCTCGTCCAAGGGTGTGGTTCTAAAGCTCTATCTGGAGAATTTCAAGAGTCTGAATAAGACGTTCGGATATGATTACTGTGAGGAACTTCTGTCCCAGATAAAAAGCTATCTGAAGGAAGTAGCTGAGGGCAATATATACCGTTACATAGGCGTGGAATTCATTATCATATTGGAACAGCTCTCAGAAGGGCAGGCCTCCGACCTGGCTGATGAGATTCTGGAACGTTTCGGAAATGTATGGAAGATCCGCGGAGTGGACTGTCTGTGTTCCGCGCAGATAGGTCTCTGCTCCTATCCCGGCCATGCCGCCAACACCGATGAGCTGCTCAAGCGCCTGGACTTGGCCGTATCGGCTGCCTCTGACTGCGGCCCCAACCAGATGGCTGTATATGACAGCAGCATGCATACCCAGTTTGTCCGCCGCCAGGCTGTTGCCATGTACCTTCAGACAGCCCTGGAAAAGAATGAGCTGGAAGTCCGCTACCGTCCTACCTATAACCTGAAGGAAGGCCGTTTCACAAGGGCTGATTCCTACATGAGAATCTTCATTCAGGGCATCGGGCTGGTGGGCGCCGCTGAGTTTATGCCCATAGCAGAGGATTCCGGTCAAATCAGGGCCATTGGATATTACGCCCTGGACCATGCGGGAAAATGTATAAGCGAACTGATGAATACCGGAAGAAAATTTGACTCCATCTGTATCCCGGTTTCTCCGGTGCTTCTGGTTCAGGAGGATTTTCTGGATCAGGTGACAAAGGTCCTTGAGGCCTACCAGATACCCAAGGGCAGGCTGGCCCTGGAGGTAGACGACAGTGCTCTGTCCAATGTATATCTGAATGTAAACATCACCATGCAGGAACTCTCCGACATGGGTGTGGAGCTGGTACTCAACAACTTTGGCTCCGGATGCGCTCCTGTCAGCAGTATCCTGGACCTTCCTATCAATACAGTGAAGCTGGAGCGCATGTTTGTATGGCAGCTGGAGACCAATCCCAAATCGGCTTCCATCGCAGGCGGACTGATTCAGATTGCCAGGGAACTGGGCATCCATATCATCGCGGAGGGTGTGGAGACAGAGAACCAGCTTAATGCCCTGAACAGCTATCAGTGCGAGTATCAGCAGGGTTTCTACTACGCTCCCACCATGAAGCAGGATGTGCTCATAAAGGTCATGGGAACTACCCTGGATGAGTCCAGAGTTACCATTGAGGAAGAGAAGCTTAAGATGAAGATGTAATACCAGAAAATGCCAGAACACATATACCAGAAAACGCAGGTTCCGTTGAAGGATTCCCGCGTTTTCTGTATTATTTCCATATTCAATTCAAATATCCTGTTACGGCTTCCACTGGGCATAAATGGATTCATTGATTTTTATTTCTCCATCGGATAAACCAATCCCCACTGTCTGCGAAGCTCATCCATCCACCCCATCATCCGCAGCGTTTCCTCATGAGGCATTTCAGGGCACTCCAACGCTCCCTCTTCAATCGCCCGCAGGCAGGCCTCCACCTCATATTCATACCCGCTGATCTGTTTGGGGGTATCGTAGGAAGCAATCATGTTCCTGGAGCGGTCATAGATCCGGATGCCCTCACAGTTGTTGATGTTCTCCACCTCTATAAATCCATTGTCACCATAGATGATGCCCCGGCGGTCGCTGAGTCCCATTGCGCTGCTGCACAGAACCGCCATCCTGCCATCCTTATAGGTGATGGTGATGCTGTTCTGAGCGTCCACGCCGGTCTCTGTCATCACCGCGGTGCCGGTTATGGTGTCCACCTCATCCCCAAACACCATAGACGCAAAATTAAGCGGGTAGATTCCCACATCCAAAAGGGCTCCTCCTGCCAGCTCAGGACGCATAATACGCTCTTTTCCGCTGATGATATAGCCCAGGTTGGCCGTGAGCATATATGGCCTGCCTATGACGCCGCTTAGCAGCACGTCGTCCAGGGTTTTCCTCATGGGCATATACCGGGTCCAGATAGCCTCTGTCAAAAGCAGTTTCTTTTCCCTGGCCAGTTCAAGCACTTCCCTGGCCTGTGATTCATTGACCGTAAAGGACTTTTCGCACAGTACATGCTTTCCGTGGTTCAGGCATAATTTAATATGCTCATAATGGTGCGAATGAGGCGTGGCAATGTACACAAGCTCTACCCCGGCATCCTCCACCAGTTCCTCATAAGATCCACAGGCTTTCTCAAAACCATACTTCTGTGCAAATTCAGCTGCCCTTCCGTAGTCCCTGGCAGCCACCGCATAATTTTGTGCGCAGTCCATCTCTTTGATGGTACCCGCCATGACACCGGCAATTGACCCGGCTCCAATCATACCTACCTTCATATTAGTGCCCCTCCTTTATTTCTGTATTATTCCATTATTTTCCAATTCCTTATCTGCGTTTCCGGTAACCACATGGACATGTCTGTATGGAATGGAAATACCCGCGGCATCAAAATTTTTCTTAATGAGCCTGCGTATGTCGCTGCAGGCAGTGAAATTGTCATCAATGTTCCTGGTCCAGACCGTGGATTTAAGAATGATTCCGTCATCCCCCAGTTCCTTTACCGCCACATTGACCTTATTTCCCTCTGACGGGTCCGGGCGGATGTCCACCACCAGCGGATAGGAGGCAATGGTCTCCCGCATTACTTCGATTGCCTGTTCCAGGTTGCTTTCATAGCTGACCGAGACTTCCATGTAATTGCCTATATAATCATTGTTATAGTTGCTGTTTTCCACGATTGCCTTATTGATGACACTGTTGGGAATAATCATACGGCTGTTGTGATAGGTCCGGATTACGGTATGGCGCACCGTCATATCCTCCACGATTCCGGAGATACCCAAACTGCTTATATTCACTTTCTCCCCCAGATTAAAGGGGCGGGACCAGCTGAGCATGACGCCGCTTATGACGTCCGCCAGAACCTGCTGGGCCGCAAAACCCACGATGGCTACTAACAGAGATGAACTGGTTAGCAGGGTAGCGCTCAGCGCCTTTGTGGTATTGAAAAGGCCGCTGATGCAGATAAAGGCTATGATTGTCAGCACGACCTTGGACATGCTCCGGAGAAACTTAATGTGAATCTGTTCCTTCCGCTTCAGAATCATCCCGAATATCTTGTTGAGCGCGAACATTCCCCCGCTCCAGAATACAACAATCACCGCTATCTTAATCAATAAAATCTGCATTCAAATATATCCTTTCACACTTATGTCGTTCCTATTATGCCGTACTAATTATGCTGTACTTACTATGCTGTTCCTTCTGCATACCGCGCATGTTATGTACCACGTACCGCATTAGTAGTCTACCATACCGCCCCGTTTCTTGCAATCTCCATATTCTGAACGCCCCCTTGTCCGCATCTGTTTCTTTCTTATTTCACCTTTAAAACCTCTGTTTTTCATATATTCAAAACTCCCTGAGCACCAGCTCCGTGATGCCCTGATTGTCTCCCATCTCGATTCGTTTCACCGCCGGCTCCCTGCCGTAACCGTATTCTTCCCGAAGCATGCTCCGAATCCGCGTGCCTCCGTTATATCCGTGAATGACACGAATCCGGTAGATGCTTTTTTCCGCAGCATGTATCTGCATATCGATTGCCTTTTTTGCCTCCTCTGTCAGCACTTGCTTAATGAAAGCGGCCTGCTTCCGGTCCACCCTTGCATAGAGACTTCTGACACTCAGCGCTCCCAACAATTTATCCCTGTATTCCCTCAGAGAATCATCCTTCAGCAAATAAATCAGATAGGGCAGACGGTCCCAGGAATTCTCCTGCATGAGAAGGAGTATCAGGTATCTTCTGACATGGTATATGGAATACGGGCATTTTCCCGCAGTCTCATCGTTTCCCCTCCATTTTTCCTGTTCCCCGTAAAGCAGTCCGGCCCCTGGATGGATCTCATTTTTCCTGATACAAATATAAGCTGCCTTGGATATACAGGGTCTGGTATCAAGGAGATACTTCCAGTAGATTTCTTCTCCTTCTGCCCCCAAACAGAAAACGGTATATACTCTTTCTCACCTCGTAGTCCATGGCCAGAACAAAGGGCACTGACAGGGAACCTGCCTCCTGGTCCATCCATTCCCCCATGATTTCCCCAATGTGTTCCACGGTCCGGTCGTCCTTTCTCCCGGAGCGTTTTACCTTATCCAGGGCCATCATGGCCATAAACAATTCATCCAGTGGACATATCTCCAGGCGGGTTAATACTGCCCGGGCAGCAGCCAAACGCACCTGTCCCACCCAGTCATTGAGGCGGAGCACAAGAAAGGTGAGTGCGTTCGGATAACCGGCTATCTCCTCCAGACAGACCTGGCGGTAATAGCCGTTGGGATGAAAGCTTCCCAGGGCCAATACCCAGAAGTAATCCCTATCCGACCGGAACCAGTCCTTTTTCTCCCTTATATCCAGTTCTTTCCAGTCAATGCTCCATTCCATGGAGGTATACTGCCGGAAATGTTCGCTGAGCCGTATCACCTGCTTCATGGTCATATGCTCCATAACCATCCCTATGGCCCTTCCCCCGCTTTGTACCAGCTTCCGGTCCTCTGTTGCCACTGCACAGTATACCTGGGAAAGACTGGACATATCCATTTTTTCCAGTCTGGATATGGCTTGGGACAGCTTCGCACGATATGTCCTTTTCAGCCGTTCCTTCTCGTATTTTTCCCAAAACATGGAAAACCTCCCTTTTGCCTGACAAAAACTTCTTTTTCCTGTATTGCCCCTGACTATAAAACCTCCATCTCCTGAGCCTTATCCAGCCATTCCATACAGGCCCTGTGCCATTCCTCCCAGGCCTGTTTCAGGCGAAGGCACTGGTTTTCATATTCATCCATCCGATCCCAGACTCCGCCATTCCAGTACGCTTCGGATCCCTGCCACATGGCCTTAAGTTCCCTCACCTGTCCGGTCAGATATTCCACCGCATTCCCGGCAGGCTCCAGACGTTCGGCCGCCAGACGCATGTTCCATTCCCGGTATGCCTCATCCTCCGGTATTTCTCTTAACCGGTGGCGTTCCGCCTTTGGCACCGCGCGCATACCCGCTATCAGCGCCTGCTCCTCTGCTTTTATCTGTACTGCCATGGAACCGTTCTGGTTCTCCCTGGCCTTACGTTCCAGATAATGCTCATACCCAAAGGGATAATACACCACGGATTGATGTTCAAATATCATCACCGCATCTGCCACCTGCCGGATAAAATACCTGTCATGGGACACAAACAGAATCGTTCCCTTATAGGCACAAAACGCGGATTCCAGCGTTTCCTTTGCCCGGATATCCATATGGTTGGTGGGCTCGTCCAGAATCAGGAAATTGGGACGGCTCTGCAAAAGCTCCGCCAGCACCAGTCTTGCCTTCTCTCCGCCGGAAAGAGTGCTGACCTTCTTCTGCGCGTCCCTTCCGCCAAACAAATATGCGCCAAGGATGCTTCTGGCCTCCTTCTCCGTCAAAGCAGGAAATTGGGCCGTAAAATGCTCCAGAACAGTCTGCTCCGACTGGATGGCCCCGCTGTGCTGGTCGAAATAACCAATGGTGGTCTGATTTCCCAGAGAATAACTCCCTTCCAGAGGCGGCAGGAAACCGGCTATGGTCTTTAAAAACGTGGTCTTACCCGCTCCATTTGGTCCCAAAAGAGCAATCTTCTGTCCGCGCCGTATACGCATGGTAATTTCAAGCAGCGGTCTTTCATATCCGATTTTCAGGTGTTCTGAATTGAATACCCACTTGCTTCCAGGCAGCAGAGGATTAATCTCACCCGTAAAGATATGAGCATCATCCTCCTGAGGTTTTTCCACACGTTCCATGTGCTCCATTGTCTTTCTCTTTGCCCTGGCAAATGCAGCCTTATTTGGTTTGTGCTTAAAGCGTTCCACCAGACCTTCCAGGCGGGCCAGCTCCTCCTGCTGGCGCTCATATGCCTTTTTTTGAAGCTGAATCTGCTTCAGCTTTTCTTCCCGGTAATGGGTATAATTGCCCGGATACCGTCTCAATACTTTTCCGGACAGCTCGTAGACAACATCCGCAGCCTGGTCCAGGAAAAAGCGGTCATGGGAAACCATTACCACCGCGTTTTTGTAATGTTTCATATACTGTTCCAGCCACCCGGCTGTCTCCATATCCAGATGATTGGTGGGCTCGTCCAGGAGCAGTATATCCGGTTTTTCAAGGAGCAGGCGGATTAAGGCTATCTTGGTCTGTTCTCCGCCGGAAAACTGGCTTATCCGCTTTTTCTTATCCTCCTTTGGAAATCCGAAACCGGTAAAGAGTGTATCGTACTCACGCTCGTATTCAAAGCGTTCCCTCTCAAAGGTATCCCGACAGGGACATGCCTCCAGAAGTTCCTCCTCCACGGTCCTGCTCCCGTCCTTAAAAGCCTGCTGGGAAAGCATCCCTACTGAGAGCTGGCGCGAACGCCGTATTCCCGCCCCCTCGCGCCTGTCATCCCGGTCCAAGGACAGTTCCCCTGCTACAAGTTTTAACAGGGTTGTCTTGCCTGCTCCGTTCTTACCCACCACTGCTATCTTTTCATTTCCACGTATTTCAAAATCAATGTGGGAGAGAATCAGCTCGCCGCCCACTGATACGGTTCCGTTTGAAATTTGGTATAACATGACTGTGTCCTCTGTGATAAAATATTTTTTGTCTTTCCGGTGTTTTCTCTGGCTGTTATCTGTATTATATCATGCCGCGCCCGGTTGTAGTATAAAATACTTTGGATTGTAATTCCTCTCCAATTATCTTATACTATAAACAGTTTGTATCAACAGTCAAAAAGGAGGACACACATGGAACAGGTCAGACGCGGTTATGTGCCGGAGGATGAGGCATTTTTTTACAGGGAGGAAAGCCTGGGGAAGCTGTGCCAGGCACAAAAAGACCTCCTGTATCTGATTGAACGTGGATATCCCATGAAAAATGCCTCTGTATTTACAGGAAATCACTATCTGCTGTCCGAACGGCAGCGCCTTGCTCTGGTCCGGGCCACCTCCTCCCGCCAGGCAGCCGCCTTACGCAGAAACCGGGAAGTCATTGGCCCGGTTCCTGGAAAGGAGGTGCACATAGACGGCTTCAATATTATCATAACGCTGGAAATCGCCCTTTCAGGCTCCACGCTCCTTAAGTGTATGGATGGCACTATCCGGGATTTGGCCGGACTTCGGGGGACATACCGAATCATCGGCAAAACCCATGAGGCCATCCGCCTTCTGCTGTGCCGGCTGAAGGAACTGGAGACTGAAAGAGCTGTATTTTATCTGGACAGTCCCGTGTCAAATTCGGGGAAGCTGAGGGCCCTGATTTTGGACACAGCACGGGAGGAAGCCATTGATTGCCAGGTGCACCTGGTCCCCAACGCAGATGCGGTCCTCAAGGAAACGGAGCATGTCATCACCAGCGATGCCATTATCCTGGACCACTGCAAAAGCTGGCTGAATCCCCTTCCCGGCCTTCTGTCATCTTCCCTTCCGGGACTGCGCTTTGTGGATTTGACCATGCAGGGCCCAGAGACCGGGCCGAAGACGTCCTGAGTCAAAAAAGAGAGGTCAGGCAAGCCTTCCTCTCTTTGTCCGTCATATCAGCTGGTTATTTCTTTTTATCTCTGTCATTGAATGATTTAAGCACCATCTGTGCCGGATAGCAATACGCATAAATACAGCCTTTCATAAGCTCCTGCTCCTGCTGGTTCTTACATACGCTGAGAATCATCTCTTTCTCATCCGCCTGCAGGTATGCTTCCCCGCTGTTGCCCCCGATTTCCCGAATCTCCTTATAAATCCGATATTTCTTGTAGTAATCCAGGCCGCCGAAATACTTTGCCTTAACCGGCTCAGGTACAATGTTCAGTTTATACCGGTCGGACATCCTTGCCAGTATGTTATGTATCTTCTCACAGTTTTCCCTGGTGCTGTTCAAATCAGGCATGCAATACAAATAGTCCATATGGCCCCCCTTCTTCTGTAAACAAATTCTGATGATATTATGACAGATTTTTCCTTTGTATGCAATGAGTTTTTTAATCCGCATTAAGACAGCATTGGCGTAATCAGATTCTCCTGCGGGTCAAACCGCAGCTCTTCTGGTTCCGACACAGCTGTCACTCCTTTGTATCTTCCCCTGACCACATCCTCATGGTATGCCTGTGAAAGCATGATCTCTCCCACATGCAGCGTATTCTTTATTCTTATTATCCGGCAATTGTCCCGGTCAATCTGGTTAGCCGTGCGGATACATGCCTGAATTGCCTCCTTGTCCGTGGCAACCACCGGCGGCATCATGCCGGAGCGTAGTACTGTGCTGGTAAAGCAGTTAGGATAAATGACTTCCGGATCCAGCTTTTCATAGAGCCTGGCGGTAATGATGTCCGCCAATCCCATTCCATTGGCATTGCCGTGGGAGCAGTCTGTCAGGTCCAGGAAACAGGTCCGTTTTACCTTTAGACCTCCCTTGCCAAACTCCGTTGACCAGGTCCCGGAAATATTGGGGTCCACTCCGGTACCGCTGAAGTTTTTCCCTATCTCATTGACTATCAGAACATCTGCTTCTCCCACCAGAATACCGGGCATGTTGGAAAACGCGGTTTTCAGAAGTTCCGGCTCTCTGTCCATGATCGCTTCCCTGGGAATGGCTTCTATTATGGATGTCTCATCGTATGCATTTTCCACACAGGGAATGGCAAACAGAATACTGGAACGTTCCAGCACCACCCTGGCATTGGCCGGCAGATTCCTGGCCATGTTTCCAAGACCGTCGCTGTGAACACTCTCCGCGCCCGTCTGTTTTCCCAGTCCCACCACCATCATCTTGCACACGCCGCTCTCATAGGGACCGCGGAAGGCATTGTGTGGTTTGATACGGCAGGAAATGATGATTCCGTCAGCTTCATAGGCATATTTATCCTGATACACGGGCTTTCCATATTGGGAATATCCCAGGAGTACGGTTTCCATGGAAGATTTAATGGGACATCCCATGGATTCCTCTGTTATATCATACCCTGCCAGAAGCTCCTTCTGTCCCTCTGCCAGGGTTCCTCCATGACTTCCCATGGCCGGTACAATGAAGGGGTGAGCTCCCTTTTCCTTGCAGAAATCCACAATTGCTCTGGTAATCACATTCACGTTTGCCACTCCCCGGCTTCCTGCCGTAACAGCAATGCTCATCCCCGGCTTAATTGTCTCTCCAATCCCCGGCTTTGACAGTTCCCTGTACACAACCGCCGGAATATCCTCAGGAGTAATCTTTGCGTCATCAAACGCCTGCTTTGCGTGAAACATTTTTGGAATACTAATGCCCTCTAACAGGCGTGAAACATTTCCTCCCTTTACAAACTTCATTTCTCCCACCTCTCTTCCTCTCTTTTTATTTTAGGGATGCGGAATCATGAAGTCAAATTACTCATATTAATTGTTACTCTTAATTTAACTTATAGTTTATATTTAATTCTTTGGCCCCACTGCGTTCTGTTCATCTCAACAATATTCTTAGTAATAGCCATACCAAGTCCCGTACCTTCTATGCCGGATATTGTTGCGCTTGATTCTCTTTCAAAAGGTTCAAAAATATGATTTACAAATTCCGGCGTCATGCCTATGCCGTTGTCCTTAATAATAAAGACATAATCACCATATCCGTGATGAAAGGCTGTTTTCTGCATAATCTGAAAGTAAGCGCTTAATTTAAGGGTGGCTTCCAATCCACTCTCCAGTATGCAATAATGGTTACAGTGCAAGTATTTTACTGTTCAAATTGACTTGCAATCCCCCAAAGGAGGTAACCCATATGTATGTCGCAAAGAAAACCCCTGAAGAACAATACCAGTTGGTATTGGAGTGCCGCAGGAGCGGCCTGACGGACTGCGACTGGTGCAGGAAGAACGGAATCAACCCAAACACTTTTTATACCTGGATCAGCAGGCTTCGTAAGAAAGCGTGCTATGCAATTCCGGAACCTTCTATTTCATCTGTTCCGAATAGCCGTCCGGCTCAGGAGATTGTCAGAGTGGATATTCTGTCAGAGGATCCCCTCCGCAAGTCGGCCCCGCAGGAAAATACTTTCATTCCTGTCCAGGCGGCGCAAAATGCCGGCCCTTCCATTGAAATAGCGGCGAACGGAATCACTTTCCGGTTTTCCGGGCCGGTTGATGCTTCCCTGTACGAAAAAACCCTGCTTATGATCGGAGGTCGGCTATGATCGGTGATATCTCTATAAAAACAAACCTCTACGTCATCTGCGGCTTATCCGACATGCGCCGCTCCATTGATGGCTTATGCGCCATCGTGCAGGATATGTTCCATTCCCAGCCAGATACCATGTCCGCCTATCTGTTCTGTGGGAAGCGGTGTGACAGGATCAAAATCCTTATCAAAGAGCCAGACGGCATGTGCCTGCTGTATAAGCGTCTGGACGGAAACATAAAGGGGCGTTTCCGGTGGCCGCGCAGCCGGGACGAGGTGAAACCGATCACCTGGAAGCAGTTCGACTGGCTCATGTCAGGCCTGGAGATCGAACAGCCCAAGGCGCTGAAAATGGCTGTATAATACTTGCTGCGGGATGCCGAAAACCATTGGTTTTGCTGGATTTTTCCTGTATTTGGTGGTATAATTTAACTATCAGATTTCAGAGGAGAAAGCCAATGCCGCAGGACGCAAAAGACATCCAGTTCGCAGAACTTAAGGACATGATCGCCCAACTGAATACGACCATTGCAGCCCTGACTGGAACCATTCAGGAAAAGGATGCGGCCATTGCAAAACTCACGGAGGAATCATCTGTGGTGAATCCATCATACCACAGTTTCCGCCCCCTGTCATCATTTCGTTGCAGATCAGGCGGGATATTTTTTTCGTCAGGCGTGTCGGCATATCCCGAACCTGTATATACCCTGACCTTGAAAAGCGTCCCGCCGATCCTGCGGTAAAAAAAGCCAGCCGCAGAAGGGCTGGACTTTGCCATATCATTATTCAATTTTACTGCCTCCATCATGCAATCCTTTCTTGCGTATCACGCGCATTTCCCTTATAATTGTTCGTGGAACCGTTAAGTCCCCTAACTTCCGTACTTAGTAACCGGATTTCTGTTTTATCCGTACCTCATAGCCTGCTCCTCCTTTCATGTAATTGATTTTTAATCAAAAAGAATTACTCCTTCACTAATAGGAGAAAAACGGCTATAAAAACGGAAGTGTTTTTGAAAAAACAGCTACAAAATTTTATTTTTTGCAAAGGACTGACCATAAATGCCAAAATACGCTGAACTCCCGGCATTCAGGGAACAGGATTTCATAACGGAAGCGGACGGGGATATGCTCCACCGTGAAGCCCGCGCTCTTGCTATCCGGCGTATTGAGGAAAGCGCAAGGACAGAGGAAGATTTTAAGGAAGTCATCAGGTGGTGGGACAGGCTGGACGCTAACAGGGAACGGAAAGAAAGAGACCATGAGACGGGGCGCTCCACCGTTCCTTTGGAATGGGGTGCAGATGAATTTTATGTTTCCGGCAAGCCTTCCTATGACATGGTTCTAAAAAGGCTCATGCTTGCAGGTGATTTCCTCGATATCATATTTGACCACCCCGAAACAATACATGAGCTTGTCACGGATGCGGATCTGTCGGAAATATTGAAGGAACTAAAGCCGCATCTCAAAAATATGCTCTATTACCTGTTTGTGCATGACTATTCCACAACAGAGTACGCGGAGAGTATCGGACAGTCTGACCGGAATATCAGGGGTATTCGGGAAACTGCGCTGAAAAAGATACGGAGACTTTACGGCGGCGTACTTACATACAGGAAAGAAAACAGTCTGCCTATGACGCTTGACGAAAAATATTTCTTGGAAAACCGAGTGCGAAAAAAGGGAAGATAAATGTATCCCGACTAAAAACCGCAAACAGCTTGACCGATAATGAGTAACTGTTTATAATGTAAGAAATATTACATCAGATGATGTGGCAGGATTGAGCGGAGCAGACAGCGTGAGAGCGCCTCGTTATCCCTCCCGTTTAAATCTTTTTTGATTGTCTGCAT
>ENA-OPRT01000230-OPRT01000230.1-human-gut-metagenome-genome-assembly--contig:-NODE-230-length-33688-cov-7.726875_pt1 | contig 33688 bp, 29 predicted proteins | sample MGYA00241895_ERZ501884 | MGnify/ENA primary metagenome ERZ501884 (study PRJEB25962, sample SAMEA2042225) | human gut metagenome | biome: human gut; feature: human-associated habitat; material: faeces...
TTCTCATTAACTTATCATAGAAGATCTCAATTTACAGACTTTTTTTCATACTCTCTCCTCATCATTGTCTACGTATAAATCTTTAATAGTGTCATTTCCTTCCAATATCCATCTCTTATCTCGTATGTCGGAAAACCCAAATGGAGCATTAGTCGTTACAGTAAACTCCAATCCAACAGTGTCACAAATGTAAATAGATTTAGGATTATTAATATTGGCGAAGAACCATGTATCCGCATATCGTTTATCATAAATACAAAATGGCTTGTATTTTCCTCTTTGACACATCCACTTTTTCAATGCACGTTCTTGGATGGCAGAAATTGGAGAGAAGTCTTTATTTACAATTTGTATGGTAAACGTTAATGGTTTTGTATATTCATGGGATGTAATATGAAATATATCCCCTCTGATAGATTTTTCGGTTTCTAGTTCAGATTCTTGTGCTGATATGGTTTCCATTCCAGGAGATGAAAAAGAAACACATGTTACCCCGTATTCATTACAGGGGATATTATCAAAAATAAATCTGTCAAACATTTTATCACATCCTTTCTTAATAACGGCCAAATATTTTAATTCTTTGATAATTTTAAGAAGCAACTCAATAAAGCTGGGATTAAATTGGGATAGTGTCAAATTCAAATGGTAATGAAAAAATCTTCTCAATTATATCTTCACTGTATGGTTTTTCTGAATTAGACTGTATTTTATTGCAATACTCAATCCACTCTTTTAAATTTTTTAATACTATATTACGATTGTACACGTTTTCACCTCATTGATTAAGGCACCCATTTCTGAGTGCCTTAAAATTTATTTACCCGTCAGTTCATATCTAATACTTTTGGCAACCCGTTTATCAATATCACGGGTTTCATTCTTTATGATTGCAGAGACTTCACTAGCGGACAGACCAGTACCGTCAATTTGTACAAGAGGGGAATTAATTGCCACGGGTTGATTCCGCACTATATCAAATTCTGGTATCTTATAATTAGGCATCGACCGAGCGACAATATCTTCAACAAATCTATTCGGATTCCCAGCGATATCTAAAAGGTTCTGAGTCAAATCCCCATTTATTACGCCATCGCCTAATTTCAGTGGAGTCAATAAAGCTCCGTCACTTGGACGTGTAATTAGTTCAGGTTTGTTTTCCTGAGTCCACGCAAGCTGGTCATGAGAAATACGTTTTGTACCATTTTTATACCCAATTGTATATCCAAGTTTTCTAACCTGTTCAGCAGTTAGAGGTTTCCCATCATATTTACCATTTTCGTCAAGGTAATAATATCCGTCTCCATCCCTGGACTTAACAGCCATATCAGTAGCCATGACACCATCCTTATCAAGATAGTACCAATCGCCATTTTTGTCCTTTCGCCATTGGGATATAACCATTTCACCATTTGCAGGTTCAAAATATCTCCAATCTCCAAAATCATCACGCCATCCTGTCACCATATATCCATCGTCATCAAAGCCATACTGTTTTCCATTAATGGTATAAATATCCCCAGATACATAATCATCATTGGAGTTTCCATACCACCATTTTCCACCTTTGCCTTTCTGCCAACTTCCCTGGTCAGTTACATCTTCGTAAGCAGAAGAACCGCCGTCGCCATAACCACCCATTCCAATCTGGTTAAGTAAATCTACCAATTCATAAAGTGAGCTAAAATCGAGTCCGTCAATCTCGTACTGGATATTTGCTACTGCATCGCCAATTGCGTTTGCACATAAATCAGCTGCTTCACTTCCAGATTCCCATGGTTTGGTAAGGTCCTCAATAGCCGTTAGACTATATTCATCTCCATACTGGGTCAGGACTCCGTAGACAGTAGAGTAGTTGTTTTTTACCTGGTCAAGATATTTGTTGATAGCTGCATTCTGCGCATCCAGATTTGTATCAAGCTCATCAGATTCCTTTTGTTTAGATTCTTCAAACGCATTATACTCATCATCCAGAGCATTTTTACGTTGCTCGATTTCATGGTCATACTGTAGTTCATATAATTCTTCCTTCGCATCAGCCAATTGACTTTGTAACTGCAATTTCTGGGCTATATCATTACGATTGGTGGAATTACTTAAGGCTGCAATCTGACGTTCTAATTTAGATATATTATCCTGCTTTTCAGCAATTGACTTTTGATAATCATGTAGATCTTTTTCAGCATCAAGAGCCGCTTTTGTCTCGTCAATTAGTTTCTTCTTTGCATCGATTTCAGCCTGTATACCTTCTTTGACAAGAGCAAGAATTGCATCCCTGGCTTCTTTACTTGATTTCACGGCGCTTTCCTGGGCAGAGGTGTACTCCTGGAGCATTGAGTTGTATTCGTCCTGAGTGATTAATCCACTATCTAAAGCATCGTCGAGCGATTTGATAGCTTCAGCATATTCAGCGGCTTCCTGTTTTGCATTCGACATCTGATGGGCATATAAAGCAACTTGGGTCAATCCACGGTCTGTTAAATTACCAAAATCATCAACAAGATTAGTGTTTCCGATTAAGTCATTCATTGTACTGATGGTTCCATTGATGGAATCCATTGCACTTGTAAAGTCCCTAAGCCCCTTATATACCAAATCCGTCATTGCATCCTTATATTGCTCTACGGCATCAGCAGCAGAAATCATATTGTTTTTGTACTCTTGCAACTGGTCGTTATATTTTTTCCATTCTTCAGAGCCTCTTTGTAAATCCATGCGAGACATCTCGGCGGACAGTTCGTTGTAAGCATCTGCATTCTGGCGCGTTAGCTTTAACTGTTTGCCAGCAAGTGAGATATAATCATCAGCATATATTTCTTCACCAGATTTTTCACGAAGGTCAAGAAGCTGCTTTTCAGTATCAATCATTTTGGACTGGATATCTGTTGTCTGTTTGAACTGATCTATGATGTTGTCTAATTTGGATAGATTAAGATCATGAATAGACTTTTGTGTTTCTAAAATTTTATCATTCGTATCTTGGGCCTTATTATATAAGTCCTGGTATTCCTTAATGACTTTTGCTAGGTTTTCATCACTGATTGTTTCAATTTCAATAGTGCCGTTCTGAATCTTATCAATGTATTCCTGGGAGAGTCCGAGACTACTTGCTTTCTCCATGTATTTATCATGCATCTGCTGGAGAATATCCATTTTTTCAGTGAGTACATCAATTGTAGTATGGGTCATGGAGTTCTTGTTTCTGTAGCCAACAAGAGAGTCTATGTTGTTTTTTAATTTATCTACTTGGGAATCAAGATTGGTGATTTTCTGTTCCATCCAGTCAAATTCAGTCGGCTCTTTATCTTTGGAACCTTTGGAGCCTCCGGAACCGGATTTGTTACTTTTAATTCCACCACCATAAGTAGCAGATTTAAATTGGTTAGCATCGATTTTAAACTCGTATTCAAAGCTACCATTACCAATTTCTTTTACAGTGTTTTCGGCCTCAGCTAATAACAGATTATTACCTGGAACATTTAAATCTAACGAACCGTTTTCTGCCTGAGCAAAGACTGCTTTTGCACGGGCTAATTTCCCTAGAGCTTGTGCACTGGCTCCAGCAGCGTTAGCTAAATTTATTACCTGGTCTATATCAGAAGCAGTATCTATCTTGACATCGTTAACAGCAATTTTGGTGAGTTCTAATTGTGCCAGTGCCTGTTCGGAGACATTTGCTGCATCAGCTTCATTTAAAAATGCACCATATTCATCTATCGTATTATTTGCTAATGCTGTACTTGCATTAGCGCTATAATACTTTTCAGCGGCCAACATTGCCTGTTTCTGTGCCAGTGACTCTGTAACAACGGTTTCCGCATTTGCCACGCCCATATTACTAAGCATGTCAATAGTAAGCTGGGCTGTATCTTCTGAAAGTCCTGAAAGAATGTCGGTTGAGTTTAGCCATGTGGTTAATAAGTCATCAAAAGCAGTTTGGCAGGCGTTTATATCATTTGGTGATTTTGAAATCTTTTCTACAAAATTCTCGTAGGATTCACCAAGTCCGCTAAATGTCTCCTTGAAGTTCTTATCATCCAGAAGGGAATAGTCAAACGGATTCTTACCTTTTATCGAGGACATTATTTTGTCCAGAGATTCAAAACCTTCAGATAGTCCATTGATAGCGGCTATCATTTCTGTCTTAGTAAAGGCTTTGGGGATTTCTTTCGTTTCCTGACCTACAGTTTTAGCGACAATACCCATCTTCTGAAGATTGGAGATAACATCATCAATTGACATGGAATATTTATCTGCAAGAGAAATAAGCTCTTTGTAATTACTATCCTTATTTTCGTCTATCAGAGCCTTTGCTTCAACGTCTGATTTCCCACGCAAAGTATCAAGCACTTTACTATAATCTATTGCTGCTAAATCATTGCTAAAATCAAATAGTTTTGTGTCGGCCTGATCGAACACATCCTTAATAACAGAAGAGTATTTACCCCATACTGATTCATTATCCTCTACCCCAGATTTTATCTCATTTAAATGCTGGTAAGCGGATTTAACTATTTCATCATTAAATGGATCTTCGCTCTTTAAAACTGCTTCATTGTAATCTTTGACAGATTGAAGCATTTCATCATAACTATTTGATAAAGCGTCGTTTGAAAAGATTTCAGCTTTTAGTTTTTCTTCATACTGTTTCCCCTGTGCAGTAATTACTTTATTATTCTCAATAAGTCTATTTTTTGAGTTTTCAACAATGCCATTAACAAAACCATTATTACTGTATTTGTCTTGAAGATTACGAATTTTTGTTTCCAGTTCATTGATGACTTCATTAGCCTGTGTTGCGTCTCCTACAAATTTGATTGTATAACCAGGAACGTTTTTAGCTGTGAATTTCTCTAACTTAATTCCTTTGTCCTGATATTTTGAGACAATATCATAAATATCTTTAGCGTATTGTTCATTCATGTTGCCAGTAGAACCAAGAAAATAACCTCGAACTTTGGTCATCTCTCTTTCAGCAACATCTAGCCCAGGAGTTTCATTAAGGAACCTATTGGCAGATTCTTTGTTAAAAGCCTTGATTGCATCTGTTTGGTTTTTGTAAGCATCCGTGACAAGATTCAGTTTACCATATTCGTCACCAAACTTTTCATTCAGTTCTGTCTGGAGATCAAGAAGCTGTTTTTTGACATTGTATGTTTCTTCTTCGTTTCCTTTTGCCTCAAGAAGAGCAGTGTGAAGCTCGTCATATTTTTTAGCGTACTCATCAATAGACTTAGATGTATCAGAATATGTTCTTGCTGCATCTTCGGCTATTTGCCTATTTTCTTCCTGAATCTGTTTCCACTTCGAATATGCCCCGATTGCTAAACCGACAGCAGCAGTAGCGACCATCATTGGGTGGGCTTTCATTGTGGACCATAATCCTTTGGTGGCTGTGCTAAGTCCGATGGTAGAAGAGGTGGCTTCTTTTTGAGCGGCTGACATGGTAGCGGTTTTAACTGCGGCATCTAATTCTGCTCCAGAAAGTCCTTTTGCTGTAAAGATTGCTTTTAATTGTGCTTTCTCTAAAGTCATCTGAGAAGTTGCTGCTTTAACCGATTCCAATGAATAATCCTTAAGGTTATTTTTTAACTCATCAATGATTATTCCTTTATTTGATTTATTGATTTGTCCTAATTCACTGAATACATTACTTATTACTTTGGTTACACTGTTAAGATTGCCTAGATCTTTGAGGTGCGTTAATGACTTACAATTGTTATTTGTAAGAAAATGTGATAATATACTATAAAGTAAGAATGTGAGGTGTATTATGACAAGAAGTGAAGCGGATGAAATCTTTGATCAAAAAGGTGGAGATGTATTTGATACTTTTGATGATTATGTCACCATAGAAGAAGATTATGAAAAAGCTATAAAATACTACGCTCAAGTAACTGGTTGCGAAATTGATATAGCACGAGAGTCAGTTATGGATTATGTAAATGGGTTAAATAGGGTTATGGCTGACATACCTGTTCCTAATATTCCCCATTGTCCCACTTGTAACAGTACAAATATAAAACGAATTTCAACAACATCAAAAGTAGCTAATATAGCTATGTTTGGATTATTAGGAAATAAACGAAAGAAAACTTTTCATTGTAATAACTGTAAATATGAATGGTAAAAACTAAAAATGGTCTTATTTATACCGGGCCACTTAATCACCCTAAAACGTGAAAAAACCATATTTTATAAGGGTTTCAGCCAGACCACATATATAATAAAGGAGATACATATGTCAAAACAAAAAATAATGTACGAAGGAATCTTAGATTTAGCCGGATATCAAATACCTTGCTATGTATTAGAAGACGGCACAAGAGTTTTATCAGGTAGACAAATGCAAACTGCCTTAAAACTGATTGATGATACGCCATCATCACAAAGTACTGGTTCTCGTTTACAAAGATATTTAAATCAAAAATCCTTACAGCCATATTTATATAAAGACGCAACCGATGAGAAATACAAACCAATTATATGTTACAAAGGGAACACACAGATAAACGGATATAATGCAACCGATTTAGTTGATTTGTGTGATGGATTCCTTGAAGCAAGACAAAATATAACTTTATCATCAAGACAAAAAATTATTGCCGACCAAGCAGAAATTTTAATGCGCAGCTTTGCTAAAGTTGGTATAACAGCTTTAATTGATGAAGCAACTGGTTATTAATATGAACGTGAAGCTGACGCATTACAAAAACTCTTGAAATTATACATAAGTGAAGAATTACTTCCTTGGCAAAAAACATTCCCTGATGTATATTACAAGGAATTATTCAGATTAAATGGTTGGGACTTTACAGAAAAAGGAATTTCAAAAAGACCCGGTGTAATTGGTACATGGACAAATAAATTGATTTATGACGAACTTCCAGAAGGTGTTGCAGAAGAATTAAAAAAGAAAGTTCCAGTAAGCAAAAGTGGAAATAAACTTGCAAGATATTTTCAATTTTTAACTGATGATTATGGAAGCCCTCATTTAAAGGCTCAAATCAATAAAATAATAACCATTTTCAATATGTCAGATAATATGGCTGATATGTGGCAAAACTTTGAAAAAGCAAAACGTAGACAAATGGACTATATTGAAGCACCTTATAAATTTGATGAAAATGGTCATACGATTGAATACAGTGATGTATAAAGAGTACAAGACTTTCAATATCGGAATAACGTCTTGTGTCCATACTGTCATTCTAAAAATACAAAGAAGATAAGCGGACTATCAAAAGCTGGTAGTGTAGCTTTATGGGGTGTATTCGCAGTAGGTAAGGTTAGTAAACAAAGGCACTGTAAAAATTGCAACAGTGATTTTTAAAGAGGCTAGAAAATAGTCTCTTTTCTATTATAACTTAAAATAGCGCTAAAATGACAGTATTAAAGCCCTTGCGCCAATTCGCAAAGGCTTCCGCATGTAGTTATATTTAATAGCATAATGCTAAAAATATCTTATTTCTATGATTTGATAATACCATAAATGCGTACTTTTGTCAACTGATTTGGATAAAAATGCGTAAAAAAGGTTTTGAATCATTCGACAATATTCTTTATATTGTTTAACTTTTCAGATAACTCAGTTATAGTTTTTTCCCTCTCACTTAATTTTTCATATAGTGTAGTAACCTCATTGTTATATATTTTAAAAATAGGATTTAATAATAATTCGAAAATCTTGTAGTCTATTAACTCTAATATTTCAGAATTTGCAATAGAACCTATACGTTTAGTAATTCTATTTTTACAAACAGAACGAATTTGATACAATAATATGTAGGAGTCAGATTCAATAAATTTAAATTTGTCTTTTTCTATTATTATTGTAGATAATTGCTCATCATTAGGTTTATTTTCAAGCCGGCCCTCTTTACAGCTTGTTATCGGAATTACAATTAAATAGTCTGTATAATCGTGCATGACTAAGGCCGTGTGCGTAAATGAAAATTCACTTCCAACATTACTTGTGCCAAAGTCAATACTTACTAAATCTCCATGCAAATAAGATTGGTTGTAATAACATATTTTTTCTTTACCAAATTCTCGTTTATAAGAACGTTTTGTTCCGAATATTCCATATTGATTTAGTAATCCTTGCCATAAAACATATTTTATTGCATCTTCTCGCGTTTGACGATAAAGAAGTACTTTTGTATCTTCCAAAACATTTTTAATTTCCTCTTTTATTTCATTGCTAGATTGAGCTTTCTTTGTTTTATCAATGTCAGACAATTCTTTCAGATACTGAATCATCTCTAATGCTTTAAAATTAGCCATATCTACTTCCCCAATCATTAGTAATAATATATCTATTATATACCAATAATCTACATAATTCTACGAGAATATATGTACTTTCAAACAAGCGCAAGCATCCTGGATGAAAATTCATAGGGAGTTTATTCGATATTCCAAAATGTGCTACCAAGATATCCTCAGGCGGCCGCAAAATATCCACTTCCTCATCATCGCAAAATATAGTAGGTATATGGAAACAGGATAAATATGGTTGGTGGTTCCAAAAGCAGGATGGTTCTTACCCAAAAGATGAGTGGATCATGAATAATAATAAGTGGTATCGATTTGACACAAACGGATATATGCAAAGTGGGTGGGTTGAAGTAAATTAGTTAAATATCTTCTGAATCCTGATGGTTCCATGATTTAAAATGATTGGTCATTTCAAGATGGTAAGTGGTATTTCTTTAATGAATCAGGAGCTATGCAGACTGGATGGGTCAAATGGAAGGATAAATGGTATTATCTTAACGCTGATGGAAGCATGGCAACCAATAGTATAACTCCAGATGGCTATAAAATTGACTCAAATGGTATATGGATATATTAATGATTTTCGGGAAAGGGCTATGTAGACAGCCGCATACTACCGGAATCTCACAGGCTTTTTTTGCGCAGAGCCCGGATATGATAGTAAAACGTGCTGACGGGAATCCCGTTTTGTATGCACCATTGGCGGTCAGTAAGGCCACTGGCCCTGCACTGTGTGATCAGTTCCAGCCATTGCTCATTGTTTGAAGTTGTACTCATTTGATTCATATCCTCCAATGTGAGACTTTAGAGTAATCAGGTACACCAAAAGCGACAGAAGCTGAGAGATTGAAGCATAGCTTTTGTGAATCTGAGAACCAGATATGAAGTGAATTACTCCAAGTATCTGAAGTATCTCACAAAAGTTGGAGTTTTGCTATCCGGTCGTTTATAAAGCGCTTACGGAATACTTCTCGGTAATGTTATTCATAGTAGCTTAATTTTACCACAAAAAGAAGAACGCTTTCAGGTACAGGACCTGGAGGCGTTCTTCTTTTTGTAGGACTTTTTTCACAGCCCCTCTGCTTTTATTTCACTATTAAGCATATACAAACATGTTTTTAGAATAATTATAGCTTATAGGAGTATAATAATTATTGTAACAATTTAAACGCTCTCTATTAATTAACATGAACAAAGTTTCTCTAATCATATCTTCAACTTTAAAGCTATCTACAAGTTCTATGGGTGCTTGCTTTTTTATAAGTTCACTCTTTATTTTATCAGTTATCTGGTTGTAAGTAAAAGAAACAGTTTGTTCTAAAATAGTTTGAGTTATAACAAGCTGAATATCATCCAAAGATTTAATTTTTTTAATATCTGTAAGTTTGCACATTCTACTTACCCCCCAAGTATAGTGTTTAGAAAGAGAGCATATATTATTATATGCTAGTTTATGCAGTTTGTCAACAACTTATGTATATTTTACTTGTTATAATTTTATATCAAAACGCATTTTACATTTATTTGTAATAGTTTTTGCGATTTCAACGCCAATCTCATTACGTATATTCTTAAAATTTAATGATAAAGAATTACATTTATTAGCATTAATATAGATGTAGTAGTAAGGAAAATCTTTATGCATACATTCCAATTCACTTTTTATCGTAGAGCATTTAAGATAATTTGTAGTTTTATCGGTATAATCGAAAACATATGCATCACCACCTAAACCTAAAGAGAATACGATTTTATTAATTATATATTCATCTTTACTAAAATAATTATTCAACACGTTTATTATTGAGGGTTCATAAATTGAACCTAATGTACTTTCCAACTCATTCCATCTACATTTTATTATTGCTTCGTATGTTAAATCTAGTTGCTCTAGTAATAATTGTAATTTCCTGAGATTTAGTTGATGTTTTTGTATAATAGATTTTGTTGTAACTGTTTTTAATGAATTTTCTGAACATGTTATTCTATAAAGGGCATTCTTTTTTTCATCAATTAAAGCATTTAAGAGTGGCCTTGCACATTGAATAATTATTTCATTAATTTCTCTCTGTTCCGTATTGCGTTTTATAAGAGATAAATAGTTCTTTTTGCTAAGAAAGATTTCTTCTAATAACTCCTTACATTTCCTTTCAAATGGCTGCAGTGTACTTTTAGAAGACAATTCAATTAGTTTTTTACATAATAGGCCGTTTAACCAGCTATCATTCCACTGAATAAAATTAAGCATTGTTAATCTTGGTGAATAGACTTGTTCAATTGCTCTCCACAGTCCACTTATATCATCATATATTGATAAATCACTATCCTTTTCAGTTTGGTTTAAATAATCTAAAGCTATTGTTTTTACTGCGAGTTGATATAAAACAGCAGTACGGGTACTCCTATGATGATAATTAATTAAGGCGAAGATTTTATATCTATTTCTTATTAATTCATCCATTGAGTCGAGACTCTTATCTGAAAAAGAAACCCGAATATCTTCTGTCTTATCATTAATAACTTGAAATTTTGATGAATTAATCAATCTTTTATAAGGTGTTGTACCCCATTTCATTCCTGAATTTGTAGAGTCCCTACTGACAAAATCAAGTCGATCGGAATCAATAACACCATCAATTATATCATGTAAACCTCTCCAGAAATTAGTTTTATTCCTAACAATTGCAAATGAAAACTCGATTAAACAAAGATAATACAATATTCTGATATTTTTATGTTTATGACTACTTTTTATATCCTGTATAAAAAAGTTTGGAAAAATAGAATTAAAAATATTAAAGATAACCTGTAACGCAACCATTTCATGTAGCGCATCACGTACACCATTTACTGTTTTTAAAGCCATCTTTTCATCTATTTTTTTCAGTTGTGCATTATTATCTTTTTTGTAAGTATCTAAGATTGCAATATATTTTGTTTGCCTTGGTGTAACTTTTTTTATTTCATCATAGATCTCGTTTAGAATAGATTCTATAATATGGCTCTGCGGAGGATGCCCGCAATCATGAAGTAGTCCAACTATTCTTAAAGATTGCATAAGTAATAAGAATAAAAAAGCTTTGAATCCGTCATCCAAAGAACGTGGAATATATTGAATTAAATAATTGTCAGAAAAACATTCCAAAAAATCTTTTTGTAGCTCTTTTTTAATTTTATTAATGTTATTATGACGGAAAAAATCAAATTCATTAATAATTTCTGAATTAAAATTGAATGGGTAATCACTATTAGAACTGAAAAAATTATATATATCATCAAAATAGCGTTCTGCATTTTCTAATAGAATATTACATGCATCACTTCCAATTGCATTAGAAAATGCATTAAAGAATATATCAGAAGTTATTTGCATTGTCCCCAATGAATGTTCATATCTCTTAGTTCTATTTGGAGGGAATGTAAAATAAACAGTGGAACTTTGGTTTACATCATGTAAACGATTAAAATATGGAGTTCCCATAATCTCTTTTTCAATTTCGCTATAATAAATAGTACCATGTACATTATCCACAACCTGGAAAAGCTTGTTACTCATACAATTACCCCACTACTAACTATATTATGATGGTATTATACGACAAAATATAACAAATTTCCACCAGAACATATGTTGTGGTCATTCAAGTGACTATAAAAAGGATGTCCCTTAACAAGCACATCCTTTTAAATTTACAAAAATACTCTGTACGATCCACTAAAAGTAATGGATTATACAGGGTATTTTATTGAAACAACGAAAAAGACCAGCTACTCGCCGGTCTTTAAGTGCTTTGTTTCTTTACTTATAATACAACAAATCTAAAACTCAACGTGATAGATTTTTGTGACATCTCTTATATAATATATAGTATGCTACTTTTTCTTATTTGTCAATACCTATTTTCATGAATTCTATAAAATGTTCTTTAAGACTTGTAATCTGTTCTGGAGAGAGTTTTCTATATATGACATTACCATTAATAGATATATTTGTCAATCTCCTATAATGCATGAATCTTGATTGTTCAAATCTCACATAAGACCTTTTATTTCCGTTTGCCTCTGCATTTGGTAAATTCAATCCTTCAAAATAGAATTCAAATAGCTTTAGAGGGTCACTTGATAATGTTATAACGAAATACATATTATTGACAATCTCAGACATTATTATGCCATAATGTCCGGTTGATAATTCTCCACAGTACCCATATCCATAATTAACATATACGATATCTCCAATTTCAAGATTATGATTGTAATTCTGGTGTTCGTATTTTTTCTTTTTCTTCTTTAGGTCTTTAATAATGGCTATATTAGGAGATTTTTTCTTTTGTTCGTCCTTTATTTTACTTTGCAATTCCAATTCTTTTTCTTGTCTTAATGTGTCATAAAGTAAGTCTTTTATCCAAGTAGTATAAATAATTGCGTTTTCATTTGACATTGATCTAAATATTTCGCCCTTAATATAGTTCAATGTAGACTCTACTATATTTTTTGTATCTTCTAACATATTTATACTTTCCCCAATCGTACATGATATTTATTGGTAGCAAATACCAATATACCAATTATACGACAAAATATAACAAAATTCTACCAGAACATATGTTGTATTTTAAAGTAACTATAAAAATGATGTGTCTTAACAAGCACATTCTTTTACATTTATAACTCTATTTTTACTCAAATAACTTAGCAATAGCATCTTCAACAGTAATGTCTTTTTCTTCAATTGCCGCTAAGAGTTTACTGAGTTTTTCTTCTTTAATAGCTGCTTCAATGTTTTTCTTTTTGATTTTTAAATCTTTTAATTGTTCCTCCGACGATGTGATTTTACTCTCTACATCCTGGAGATGTTCTTCTAGTGTCATATTCTTTTTTGCTCTTGCCATAATGATATCTCCAATCTTGTGTTTTATAAAATTAGTATATCATTATGAGCATATTGTGTAAATAAAAATCTATTCCCGTTTCCAAGTCAGGAATAGATGTGTATAATTTGTACTAAGCAGGGCAGTAGCTAACACTACCTAACTTGATTAAAAAATCCATTCAGCTATATCAAACAGTATAATGGATAAGACTGCTAACAATATGGTATTTATGATTACCATAACTGATTAACGACATAGCCTTGCCGTGTGGTTCACCACAATAAACTATGTTAGAACATACATTAACAAAATAGTAGATAAGGCTCTATTATTCTGTGAGGAATCATGCTCGTTGAACTTTCCTGATCTTTAATACTTTTATCCCGACATTGCTTTCGCAACTTTTACTATCGGATTATATAGTATGACTTTACGTAGATTAGGTTAGCTGCCAGTTAATTTTTTACCCATTTGATTTTCATCACGCACTTAGACCGTATTTTTTAGTCATATGCATCTCACTCTCGACCATAGCTGCGCCGATTGATTTTTTTGCCTTTCGGTTGCATTCACGCCTACCTTTCGGTTACGTTGTAGCATAGTGAGCATTAGGGTTTCAGGCCAATTCGTCCTCTTTTTATTTTAAAACTTTCGTCCTATGGAGTTGATATTGCCGCCATTATGACATTTCTTCCCACATAGTAGACCACCTTAAAAATCTAGGCATTTTTAAGTAGCTCTTATTACAGAGCCAATCGAAGTTTTTTATAAATGCGGCGATACTGCCGCCTGTAACTATCGTTGGTATGATACCAATTTTATCAATAACAGTATCCAATACGTTAGTTAATGTAATACCGCTATCGGCTAAAATTTTTAAAAAATTAGAATCAAGAACTGTAGTAGATAAAGATTGAAATGCAGCTTCTAATTGTTGCGTTTTTGCTTCCAAACTTTCCATCCACCGTTCTTGTTCCTGCATCGCAGATCCAGCAGAATGAACAGATGTTTCGTAAGCCTTTTCTATTTGTCCAGATTGAAAAGCTTGTAATAAAGCTATTCCCTGATTAGCCCTCTGTTTTCCAAACATTATTTCTGTTAAGTCAGCTCTATCAGGATCATTTAACTGGAAATATATTTTTGATATTTCTTTTAGCTGTTCATATGTAGACTTGAATGAGCCGTCATCTTTAAAAATGTTTACCTTACCTTTGGAAAGATTGTATATTTGAGTCTGTATTTTACTAATGGATTCAACATTTTCAAATTCTTCACCAATCTCTTGAAGCTGCCCCTTCATACCGCGCAATCTCATCGATGCGACACGAAGTGCATTCCCTAATTCCCCTACATTTTGCGTGATTTCGCCGCCACCAGTAAGCAAAGCTAATGTTTGGTTTATGTCATTGCCAGCGACAGCCATTGAAGATGCAGAATTTCTTAAACCTTCGCCTAAAGATTTGGCATCAGTCGCAAATTCATTACCTAATTTATTCAGCGAATCTACGATAGTAATACTATCTGTTGCTGTTATATTAAATCTTTTATATTGTATAAGATTCGCAATATCTTATATGTTATTAATCATATTTCTGTAATTTTAGTTAATTCTGCTTTTATAAAATTCGTTAAGTTTTCACGTTCCCAATATGGTATTCTTATAAGTTTTAGTCCATTTCTTTTACAATAATCTGTTTTTATTTTGTCATGGTATTGGACATATTTGAGTTGATTCAATGCATCAACATCGGACATATCTTTTGAACGTCTAATTGATTTATAATGTCCTTCACCATCGGCTTCAATTAATGTATTTTTACTTGGCAAATAAAAATCAAATGGAAGAGGATTCTTATCTCTACAATCATCAAACCAATATTGTGATATATAATCAATATTAAGTGATTGTAATGTATTTTCAACTGATAGCTCAAATTTTGATTTAGAACACTTAGGACATCTATGACCTTGCGATAAATTGATTCCAGAAGTCATCCAAACATTACCACATATATCACATTGCACTTTTATTGGGCTTAAGTAATTTGCATATTCTAATATAGAAACATTCATATCATTACTATTGAGTTCATTTTGCAAATCATCTTTTGTTCTAAACCTACCAATACAACAAGGACATTTGCCACTGTTTCGCTTCATGTTTGTTATGTGCGTTTTAAATATTCCTTTGTCATAGTGATTAGGACATCTATATAATATTTTTGGCTTATCATTTTCAGAATATTCCACGCCTTCGTATATCATTCCAGATGAGTTCGTGATTTTTTTTAAATATGAAATAGATTTTCTTTTTGCCAAAGAGCGTTTTTCTACACCACATTGATAGCAACCTCTATTTCCATAATCTGTAATGAAATTATTCGGATAGCTTACTTGGACTCCGTATGATCTGTGTTTATTACAAATATATTTAAATCTTGTATTTGAACGAACTATATTTTGGTTTGGCAAAAGCTCATAATTTAACTGCTTACATTTTTCTTCTACTAAAAAATTATAGTCTGTATAATTAACAGTATCATATCTATTTATTTTTGCACACTTATTACAATATCGTTTACCTTGTAATACGTCATTCCAAGAAGCATTAAATTCATTTTTACATTTACGACATACCCATGTCATTTTAACAGACGAAGATAAATATTCATCAGAGACTAAATCTAGGCTTTGAATATTATTATTTTTAATCCATGTTTTTATATTTCTAATTGTATAGGGATTGTATTTTGAGAATATTGGCGGGTTATCATTTCTTCTTATTATACTAGATGGTAATGCCATTACATAATAATTATCAGTTGTTTCACATAATATTTTGTCGTTTGAAGTTTTGATCTCCCCAATGATTTTTAACTTTTTGTTTTCTAAAGCATTTCTAATTTGTTCTTTTGATATTATATTTTTCATATTTTCACATGCTTGCTGTTCAATTGTATTTCCATGATAAAAAGACACCAAAGTTAAAAATAACTCGGTGTCTTTTTAGAGATTAAATAGAATCTTTATTGTGTTTTTTTATGATTACTTTATGATTAATAACAACTTACACTTTCATGTAAGAATAGACTATTTCTTCATCTCCACCATAATGTGCTGAGAGTGACCTTTTCGATTTAAGGGGGTTTCACCCACGCCATTTGCGATTGCGCCCTACGATTAATGCCATAGATATTCAGGATTTCCACCTTTATTCTCTAGTATAACTCGATTTTAATAAGTTTACATTATTATCCTGAAAACCAAGGGAAACGTGCGCCCAAAGCACGGACACGTAAGCCAAGAAATCAGATTACTACCAATGCTTAAATTGTAAGCTTATTTAAATCGAGTTATACTAGTCTATAGCTCGACTTGAATCTAGTCGTTGAACATTTTCCCTCGTCTCAAGTACCGTATGGTCTACGGAATACGTTAGGGAACTTTGCTGCATGAACAACCATTGTTACATCTCTACGTTGTAAAACCTTCATATCGTGATTTCTCCGGTATTGTGGTGTAGAGCTTTAGGTATTACCTGCAATTAAATTCATTCTAAATATATATTTCTATATATTAAGGCATAAATTTGCCTTCATTGCTGTTACTAAATCTTTTACAGCGGTCGCATCATCAACTTCACCTACATTTGCATAGATAGAAGATATTTGTGCTAACTCACTGGCTTGATCAATATCGAACCCTAGTTTAGCCCAGTTAGCTGTTTGTTCAACCAATCCTGATATAGAGCGACCAAGATCCTGTGCTTTAGAAGAAGCGTTATCTAAAAACTTAGAATACTTTCTTTCGGTTTCGTCAGTTACTTTGTAGAGATTAGTCATTGAAGTATCTATATTATATACTTCTTTTGGCATTCTCCTGAACAAATTCCACAGTTCCATAACTGAACCAGTAGCAATGGCCCATCCACCAAATTTTTCAACTGCCTGTTTGAATTTATCGACCCAGGACAATCCTAATTTATTTGCTGCACGTAGTTCTGCGTCCAGTCCCTTAAACTGTGCTTTTAGATTATCAAAAGTACCTCTTGTCATATCATCGGCAGAATTAAGCGTATTAATCCAATCAATGATTTGCTGCTTGGACTGTTTAGTCATGGCAGTATTTTTTTGAAGATAATTGTTTAGTTCATTTACAAAGGATATACGCCGATTGTCTCCATTAGAAATTATCTCGTTGGACTTTTGGCTTTTGATTTGAGTTAAGAGATTCTTAGTTGTTTCTAAATGCTTCTGATATTCCTTTTCGTACTCTAATCGCTTATCACCATCAGAGAATTTCATATCATTATAAGCAGCCTCTAGTTGTTTCAGTGCGGCCTTTGCCTGCAAAAATGAATCGCCGCTTTCAATCCCAAACTTACTTAACTGTTGCTGAAGAGAAACAATTTGGGTTGAATATTTTTCTGTATCAATTGAAAGTTGAATTTTATCTAGTTTTTTAACTTCATTGTTAATTGTTTGGACATATGATTTGGCCCATTGTACAGCCTGTTTATCTGAAACAGTATCTCCAAGTATATTTTTGATAATTCCTGATAGCGCCTGAAACTGTTTTTCAATGTCAGCTTTGTTCTTTGCGAAATTTGAAAAATCAATATCTGCACTGATTTTTAAACGTTCTTTAGCAAGCCTTTTTTGTATATCTGACAAGCTACTATCATCAATAATAGCTTGAAGAAATATTTTGAAATTATCGTTCATTCAAAACTCCTTCCATAATTTATTGCAATAAAAAACACCCTCACGAAAGGAGAGTGCTAATAAAAGAAGTATCAGTTTTGACACTGATACTCTAATTTGTGTTCTGTTTTTAGATGAATGGTGATATAATTTATTTATTAAAAAAAATGAGGTGAAAACATATGCTCACAAAAGAACAAGAAAACATTTTAAGATTCCTGCTATCATTACCGCGAGACACCAATAATCGAATAACAGTAAGCAGAAAGAATTATAATCTTGATTATTCTGAATCCGACTTTATCAATAAACTGAGAGATATGGAAACTCTCGGCTATTTTGAGATTAAATATTTAACAGGACATCACGATACTTTAAAAACATATATTGAGGTTATTCCCAATAGAGATACTTTATCTTATTTTATGGATAAAAAGAATAAGAAATCTCAAAAAAGAAGAGATTTAATCAAGTGGCTAATACCTGTAATTATTTCCTCATTATCATTATTGTGGAATATACTTAATACGTTGTACTCAACTCACTTAAAAGAATTAATAGACAATCTGACATCTCAAATAAATTAATAGTTGTTATGATGGCAGAAATAAGAGTAAGTGTAGCGATGACTGTTTGTACTACCCATCCATATTTATACATCCAATCAAGAAATTTATCCATTTTTATTTCCTTTCTATGAAAAATTCTCAGTTTGCATCAGTTACAGACGAAATTGCAGTACAATAATTTTCTGCTGGAGTAATCACATTAATTACTTAATTAATACTTGGAATATGGGGGATGCGGATAGTAAGTAGTGGTAGACAGAAAGGGTGTGCCTTGAGCAAGCATATCCTTTTTGTATTGTCTCTACTAATATAATTTACTTCATCCCAGGCATCCCCAGAGAGGTTACACAAAACTGTTTGATATCCTCTATAGACTTACCTTCATTGCACATATTGAGAACTGCACCGAGGATTCCTGTTGCTCCGGCCTTAAGTCCTTGGAATCGCTGTTCCTTAAGCTTTTCTGTAAATAACTTCTCAAATTCTTTTTCCTGAGTCATATATGATAATTCCTTTCATGATTAATTACAAACATATGTTTAGATTTTATTAATTGGGCTAGTTTTGGTAAAATATACATGAGTACATATGCGGTTGTATAACCACATTACAATCCATTGCACGGCTATGTGCTTGGCGTTTGTCTGTGGGAGTATTTTTATACGAATCCTACAAAACGGTACATAGTACCAGAAAGGTCAAATGGTATTTCTAGTGTTTTTAAACACATCTTTGGATTCTCCAAATCAATATCTTCCCTTTCTTTTATGTCACAGTACAGAAGGGAGGTGAGATATGGAGATATTACTAGTATAACTCGATTTTAATAAGTTTACATTATTATCCTGAAAACCAAGGGAAACGTGCGCCCAAAGCACGGACACGTAAGCCAAGAAATCAGATTACTACCAATGCTTAAATTGTAAACTTATTTAAATCGAGTTATAGTAGTAATGCCGTCCACATAAATTTCAATGTCAGCCAGAAACTTGATGAAATCTTTGTGTGTGGCAAGCTCACAGAGCAGCCGGTTGTTGATACGGTCACACTTTAGAAGTGCCACTATTTCATCATTCAAATGTAGCTCCATCAAGGGTGTGTTTATCTGCTCTCGGTTTTCTGTCCGGCAGAACAAGTAATCAAGTGACACTTCATAAAAGTCTGCCAGCGTAATAAGGTTGCTATGATTAATTTCTTTATACTCGTTGGACTCGTAATTGGCAAGGGCAGATTTTGAGAAAGAGTGCGCAACTATTCACCACCTGAAGGTAGTGTATTGCGCCCTGCCGGGGGCTTCCTGCGGAAAGCGGATGATTGCCCGAAGCGTTCCGGCTCCTGCCAATCATCACAGGGGAAACTACACTTCCCCTGCGCTGGCTGCCGCCAGCTACCACTTTGTGGACTTGCCGCCCGGAACCCCTTTGCGGCTGCAAACTGTTCACGTCCAGAAGGTTTCCGTTCATCTCCCTCCATAGAGGACGGTCATAGTATAATAGAGTCAGCGACAAATGCCCATTTAAAAAACTTCTTGAAAATCATTTTAATTGGGATTACGATTTGTTTAGATATAGATGACTTTATAAGATTGGAGAAAACAATTTTGAAATTCTATATTAACACTATGCAAGAAAGAATACCGTCCTCTAAGGTTATTTATATGAGAAGAACTGGTGAGTATGACGTTGAAAATTACAAACTGATGGATACTTTTAAGAAATGGATAAAAGAGAACAATTTATATGATGAGGATACCGTTTTTTATGCAATACCTATGGATAATCCTGAAATAGTAAAGCCTTGTCAGTGCTGTTATGATGTTTGCATCAATTACCCCCACCCCGAATCACAACTTTGCACTAAATCAAATCAAGTGTAGAGGATTGGAGAGCGGTAAATATTTAACTTTTCTAATTCCCCACACAACAGATGCAGTCCAAACCGCATGGAAAATGTGTTTTTCTGAATTGGAGAAATTAGGATATTTGTTTGATAAAAGCAGACCTATAATGGAGCGCTATAGAAAAACTTTTGTAGACAGGCATTATTGTGAATTGTGTGTTCCTATTCTACAATTTGGATTTGAACTATTATCTTGAGTAGGGCTTTGCAAATCCTAAGTTGTTAGACCATATGTAAAGCCGGTACCCGGAAGAAAACATGAAAAATCCCAGGCAGGAAAAGCAGGCAACCGCTTATCTGTCTGGGATTTTTCCCTCTTAAAGCCTTATTCTCCGCCAGGGCCGTCACGGCGCGGCCTGAACGATTCCGGCAGGGGCTCTGCATAAGCGCCCTTGTCCTTCTTCACATGGTCCGTATCGTTGGAACAGTCCCTGTTTTCTGCTGTATCCTGATTCATGGTACGATTCATGATTCTGCCTCCTTTAGATGCTGTCAGCTTCCCTCTTTCACGATTTCATCCAGAACCTTAATCAGGTCCTGCAATGTTTCCAGGTGCACATTGCGCTCCAGGATGCAGTTTTTCAGGTCAACGGAAAGGGTTTCGAATTTGTCCCGAATTTTCGGGGAAACATAGGATGCCATATCTATCACCTCGATGATAGTATGGGCAGGAATCTTCATTTTATGCACTGCATGAAAAATGGGAGTCAGAGCAATATTGAAAGAAAAAAATCCTCCCGGTGGGTTGGTCCGGAAGGAAGAGTGTCTGAAATTCCTTAACAATGAATATCTCTATAAATTAAGCGATGGAATTAACAGCCTTGGATAAGCGGGATACCTTGCGGGAAGCATTATTCTTGTGATATACTCCCTTGGTAGCAGCCTTGTCAATCTCGGTGGTAGCAGCCAGCAGTGCAGCCTGGGCAGCAGCCTTGTCCCCAGCGGCAACAGCAGCGTCCACCTTCTTGATTGCAGTTTTAACCTTGGATCTGATCGCCTTGTTTCTTGCAGCCTTAGTCTCGTTTACTAAGATTCTCTTCTTTGCAGATTTAATGTTAGCCAATGAAATACACCTCCGTTCTTCATATTATAATCTTTGTGTTTTCCATCAAAGCCTGGACACGGACAGTTCAATGTAAACATACTATTGTATTCTAGCTAATCTGACCCGGAATGTCAAGTCATATTTGGCGAATTTTTGAAGAAATTTGACAATCCAATCATACATATTTCCGGCCATAATCGCAGAAACTGATGGGAGAACGAGATGTGAGGTGGATGAATATGGAGGAAAATGCAGCTGTAAACGCTGTCAATGAGGCCGCGGCCAGTACCTTCCAGGTGAGGACGGACCTGGCGCTGGAACAGCGTGAGAGTTCCATGGGGGAAGGCGGAGACGTATCCGGAGTCCGGCTGAAGGAATGGCATCACCAAAAAAGCGGCCTTAAACTGACAGAGGTAAAGATACTGAATGAACAGGGAGCCAAGTCAATGGGAAAGCCCAGAGGGACCTACCTGACCCTGGAGGCAGACCGGCTGTCCAAGGCGGACGATGATTACCACAGTGAGATATCGGAAGAACTGGCCCGCCAGATACAAAAGCTTATGGCAGAGATGATTGGGTACAGGGAGGAGGATTTGCCCTCGATCCTGGTGGTGGGACTGGGAAATGACTCCGTTACCCCGGATTCCCTGGGCCCCAGGGTGCTGGATAACCTGCAGGTAACAAGACATCTGGACGGACAGTATGGAAACACCTTCCTGAAGGACAGGAAGCTTCCCGCCATCAGCGGCATTGCGCCCGGAGTCATGGCACAGACCGGCATGGAGACGGCAGAAATTTTAAAGGGTATCATACATGAAACCCATCCTGACCTGATTATTGCCATTGACGCCCTGGCGGCCAGGAGCGTGCGGCGTCTGGGGACCACTATCCAGCTTACAGATACGGGAATCCATCCGGGCTCAGGAGTTGGAAATCACCGCCACAGCCTGACAAAGGAAAGTCTGGGAGTGCCGGTGATGGCCATAGGGGTTCCCACCGTAGTGGGGGCGGCAGCCATTGTCCACGATACTGTCTCCGCGCTGGTGAGGGTGCTGGCGGAAAATGAGGGTACCAGGGGAACGGGGAGCTGGATCGAGGAAATGGACCCGGACGGACAGTATCAGCTTATACGGGAGCTGCTGGAGCCGGAATTCGGTCCTCTTTACGTCACTCCTCCGGATATTGACCAGTCTGTAAAGCAGTTAAGCTTTACCATATCCGAGGGCATCCATCAGGCTGTTTTTCCGTAAGGTTACGAAACAAGCAATATCCTCTGCGTTCCTGCATATCATAATAATAGTATGATGACAGGTGAATGAATTGATGAGAATAAGACGTGGAGGCGTGGACCGGCTCGTGCGCCGGTTTCTGGCCGGCACGGTCCTTATACTGCTTATGCTCCTGTGCGGCCGGTATATAAGCCGGGCCGCGGGAAGCATAACAAAGAATGAGTGCAGAAATATGATATGCGCAGGCGGACAATGGCTGGTAGAAGCCATATGGAACCAGGCCCATCCGGCAGAAGATCCCGGTGTGTCAGGCTCTTGGCCGGATGTCCGGGGAGGCAGTGGGGGAGTCAATGACCCGGATCCTGCTTACCGCAAATACAACGCGGTAAAAACATTTTATGAAGAACACCAGTATCTTGCCTGGTACGGCAATGAAGAGTCCGGCCAGCAGACTCCGGAGGAAACAGGAATCGTGGCCTCAGGAGAAGCCGGCGCAGGGGGAACTGCCGATGCGGGCGCTGCCGGAGCAGACAGTACCCGGGGCCAGGACCTGGCAGCCGGCGCGGGAACTATGGGAGCGTCCGGATTCCAGGGAGCCAGCCAGTCCCTGGAGACCATAACGGGGACACTGGAGCGCCCCATTACCGGCAATACATATGTGTTGGAACAGCTGATGGATTACGACTTCCTCATAAAACATTTTTACAGCGTCCACACCTCCACCACGGCGGGCCGTGATCTGATGAATGCCAGGGACCTGCTGAGCCGTGACATGACCATGAAGGGGGACGACTCCAAGCCGCAGATACTTATTTACCACACTCATTCCCAGGAAGCTTATAAGGATTCCGGACCCGGACAGACCGTGGTGGGTATTGGGGACTACCTGACCCGGCTGCTGGAGGCCAAGGGTTACAATGTATACCACGACAAATCGGTGTATGACTTGAAAAACGGCCAGCTGGACCGGAGCAAGGCATATAATTATGCACTGGACGGAATTACCAATATACTGCAGCAGAATCCCTCCATCGAGGTGGTGCTTGATATCCACAGGGACGGGGTAGGGGAAAACCTGCATCTGGTCACCCAGGTGGATGGCAGGGACACGGCGCAGATTATGTTTTTCAACGGACTGAGCCAGACGCCGGAGGGGCCTATCGAGTATCTGCAGAATCCATACCGGGAGGATAACCTGGCATTCAGCCTTCAGATGCAGCTGGGAGCCGCTGCCTATTACCCCGGCTTTACCCGCAAGATATACCTTAAGGGCCTTCGGTACAATGAACACCTGCGTCCCAAGTCCAGCCTGATCGAGGTGGGAGCCCAGACAAACACCTATGAGGAGGCTTTAAACGCCATGGAGCCCCTGTCAGAACTTTTGGATATGGTGTTGCAAGGAAATAGAAAAGATAGTATAATTCAGTAAGCGAACGGAAGCGTTTTCCATGTGGATGTACGTAAGTTTCCGGTGAAGAAATACCACAGAAAGAGGATAAAGCATGCCAACAGTTGACCAGAGTAAAATTCGCAATTTTTGCATTATAGCACACATTGACCACGGCAAGTCCACCCTGGCTGACCGTATTATTGAGAAAACAGGACTTCTCACCAGCCGTGAGATGCAGGAGCAGGTACTGGATAATATGGACCTGGAACGTGAGAGGGGAATTACCATCAAGTCCCAGGCAGTCCGTACCGTATATAAGGCCCAGGATGGAAACGAGTATATTTTCAACCTGATAGACACTCCGGGACATGTGGATTTTAACTACGAGGTATCACGAAGCCTGGCTGCCTGCGACGGAGCCATACTGGTGGTGGACGCCTCCCAGGGAATCGAGGCCCAGACCCTGGCCAACGTGTACCTGGCCCTGGACCATGACCTGGATGTGTTTCCGGTTATCAATAAAATCGACCTCCCCAGCGCGGAGCCGGAGCGGGTGGCAGCGGAAATCGAGGATGTCATCGGTCTGGACGCCAGCGACGCCCCCCACATTTCGGCAAAAACAGGTGCTAATATAGAAGAAGTGCTGGAAGCCATAGTCCACAAGATACCTGCTCCCAAGGGAGATCCGGAAGCGCCCTTAAAGGCTCTTATCTTTGACTCCATCTACGATTCTTACAAGGGAGTCATCATATTCTGCCGCATCATGGAGGGAACCGTAAAAAGAGGAACCCCTATCCGTATGATGGCCACCGGATCCGAGGAGGATGTAGTGGAGGTGGGATATTTCGGCGCGGGCCAGTTCATTCCCTGCGACGAGCTGAGGGCAGGCATGGTAGGCTATATCACGGCCAGCATCAAGAATGTGCGGGATACCCGCGTGGGCGATACGGTGACCTCCAGGGACAACCCCTGCGCGTCACCTCTTCCCGGTTACAAAAAGGTTACCCCCATGGTATACTGCGGCCTCTATCCGGCGGATGGAGCCAAGTACAATGACTTAAGAGACGCGCTGGAAAAACTCCAGCTCAACGATGCCTCCCTGTTCTATGAACCGGAGACATCCATTGCCCTGGGCTTCGGATTCCGCTGCGGTTTTCTGGGACTTCTGCACCTGGAAATCATAGAAGAGCGTCTGGAGCGTGAATACAACTTAGACCTGGTGACAACGGCCCCGGGCGTTGTATACAGGGTGCACAAAACCACGGGCGAGATGATGGAGCTGACGAATCCGTCCAACCTTCCTGATCCTACGGAAATCGAGTACATGGAGGAGCCAATCGTCAGTGCGGAAATTATGGTGACCACGGAATTTGTAGGTTCAATTATGACGCTCTGTCAGGAGCGCAGAGGCAATTACCTGGGCATGGAATACATCGAGACCACCCGTGCCCTTCTGAAATACGAGCTGCCCTTAAATGAAATTATCTATGATTTCTTCGATGCCCTTAAGTCCCGTTCCAGGGGATACGCTTCCTTTGACTACGAGCTCAAGGGATACGAGCGTTCCAGCCTGGTGAAGCTGGACATCCTGGTGAACCGTGAGGAGGTGGACGCCCTTTCCTTCATTGTACACGCGGATTCCGCCTATGAACGGGGCAGAAAGATGTGCGAGAAGCTGAAGGATGAGATTCCCAGACATCTGTTTGAGATACCGATCCAGGCAGCCATCGGAGGCAAGATCATTGCCAGGGAAACGGTGAAGGCTGTCCGTAAGGATGTGCTGGCCAAGTGCTACGGCGGCGATATCAGCCGTAAGAGAAAACTTCTTGAGAAGCAGAAGGAGGGCAAGAAACGGATGCGCCAGATTGGAAATGTAGAGATTCCGCAGAAAGCATTCATGAGTGTGCTGAAGCTGGATGACGAATAAATAGGTGGGATAAATCATAAGATGACAAACTTACAGAGGAAGCCCTTGGAGCTGTACCTCCATGTACCCTTTTGCGCCAGGAAATGCCTTTACTGCGATTTCCTGTCCTTCAGGGCGCTGGCGTCTGTCCATGAGGCTTATACCGAACAACTAATCAGGGAAATAGAAGTCCAGGGTGCCTGCTGCCGTGAATACCAGGTCAAGACCGTGTTCATAGGAGGAGGCACTCCTTCTGTTATGGAACCGTGTCTTATCAGGGATATCATGCAGGCTCTGAACAGGAATTTCGACATAGCGGCAGATGCCGAGATTACCATTGAGGTCAATCCCGGCACCCTGCTTCAGAACAAGCTTCATATCTACCGCGCGGCGGGAATCAACCGGCTGAGCATTGGCCTCCAGTCCGCGGACAACCAGGAACTTAAGGACCTGGGGAGAATCCATACCTTTGAGGAATTCCTGAAGAGCTACCAGTGCGCCCGCATGGCCGGGTTCACCAACGTGAATGTGGACCTGATGAGCAGCATTCCGGGGCAGACGCTGGAGAGATGGAAGAATACGCTCAGGAAGGTGACCATGCTGAAACCGGAGCACATATCCGCATACAGCCTTATTGTGGAGGAGGGGACACCCTTCTGGGACCGTTATGGAAAGAGGGAAGAGGAGGAGACCGGCCTTAAAACAGATGACGTCTGCTTTCTGCACCCCCGGGGCGGCCGCCATACGGAGCAGGCTCCCGTTCCCGGAAAAAGAGCGGCCCTTTATCCCGCCCTTCCGGACGAGGAGACAGAGAACCGCATATATCATTTTACCAGGACCTTTCTGGCTGAACAGGGATACGGCCGTTATGAGATATCCAATTACGCCAAGCCTGGCAGGGAGTGTCTGCACAACACAGGCTACTGGAGGGGAGTTCCCTATCTGGGCCTGGGCCTGGGCTCCTCCTCATGCATGAACGGAACACGTTTCTCCAATGAACGTGATTTGGACACCTATCTGCATCTGGATTTTTCCGAAGAAGGCGGATCCTCAGCGCTTGCCCTTCTCAGAGGCCCTGTGGAGGAACTGACCAGGGAAGCCCAAATGGAGGAATTCATGTTCCTGGGACTTCGCATGACAAAAGGCATATCAGAGATAGACTTTGTATCCATGTTCGGGATTAAAATCGAAGGCATATACGGCCCTGTAATAGAGAGGCTCATTGCGGACGGACTCTTAAAGCGCGAGGGTGTCTGGATATCCCTGACCGAATGGGGAATGGATGTAAGCAACTTTGTACTCAGCGAATTTCTGCTCTAAAGCGCGCCAGAAAGCTAGTGTTCCATCCAGTCAGAAGCACGCTTTAATTCAGTGGAACATTGTCATTTAAACCAGGAGATTAAAATGACTGAGAAGATAACCATACGTGAAACCGTAAGAATAAAACTGGAAGAATCATCAGACCCGGAGTACCGGGAATTCCACAGCCGGCTTCTGCCGGGAATCACCGGCATCATGGGAGTGCGCACACCCGTGCTCCGGGGCATCGCGAAAGACCTGAAAAAGAGCGGATGGCAGGAATACATAAAAGAGGTATCAGGTGCCTGGAAGGAAAAGGGCCAGGGAACAGACGGCGTTCTCTACGACGAAATGATAATCTGGGGGCTGTGTATCTGCGGAGGCTGCCGTGACTGGGACACGGCCAGGGAATACGTAACCGCTTTTGTCCCGGCCATCAATAACTGGGCAGTGTGCGATATATTCTGCGGCTCCCTTAAGATTACCGGCCGTTACAAAGAGGAGGTCTGGCAGTTCATCCAGCCTTATTTCCAATCCGGCGGGGAATACGGCCTGCGCTTTGGAACCGTCATGCTGTTATCTCATTACACAGACCGGGCCTATCTGGAACATGCCCTAAAACTGCTGGACGGCGTCCATCATACAGGCTACTATGCCAAAATGGCCGTGGCCTGGGCCCTCTCTGTCTATTTCGTCAAATTCCCGGACCAGGTAATGGAATACCTGAAGCAAAGCAGCCTGGACGACTGGACCTACAATAAAGCACTCCAGAAAATCACAGAATCCTTCCGCGTGGACAGAGAAACAAAAAAGCTGGTGCGGCAGATGCGCAGGGGGCGCTGACAGGAGCGGTTTTAGCGGCCGCCGCGGTGCCTCCCCATATCCATCCCATCCTTATCCCCCCCTTGTCCTCTACAAAAACTTGTGCTACAATCAAACTGATATCAGAAAAGTCAGTTTATTTGCGGGAAAACAGGAATTGTTGTCTTAACAATTGGAGAAAGGAGCATTTTTATGGGGAATCTGATTAACAGGACCATCGGGGAATTTAAGGTACAGGCGTTTTATCAGGGGAAGTTCATGGATGTGACCAGGGAGGATACACTGGGGCACTGGTCTGTATTTTTTTTCTACCCGGCTGATTTTACCTTTGTGTGCCCTACGGAGTTAGGGGATCTGGCTGATTTTTATGAGGAATTTAAGGAAGCCGGGTGTGAAATTTACTCGGTGTCGGAGGATACCCATTTTGTCCATAAGGCATGGGCGGATGCCTCGGATACCATCAAAAAGATACAGTATCCCATGCTGGGAGACCCGGCCGGGAAGCTGGCCAGAGAGTTCGGCGTGCTGGATGAGGAGGAAGGCCAGGCATTTCGGGGAACCTTTATCCTGAATCCGGAAGGCAGGATTAAGGCATATGAGATTCATGACATGGGAATCGGCCGGAATGCCCAGGAGCTGCTGCGCAAGGTTCAGGCCGCCCGGTTCGTGGAGGAACATGGAGACCAGGTGTGTCCCGCAAAGTGGAAGCCGGGAGAAGAGACGCTGACACCCAGCCTGGATTTGGTGGGAATGCTGTAGGGAGGTGGAGGTTACGATTGATTTAAATACGATTCCGGGAGAAAGCAGTCTGGTGGACCAGGGGCTTAAGGACCAGCTGGCCGGTATTTTCGGCAGGATGGAGAAAAAAGTGACAATCAGGGCTGTGGCGGACCTGTCCGGGGAAAAGGACAGGGAGATGGCCTCCTTTCTGAGGGCAATCGTCTCTGTAAGCCCTAACCTGGAGCTGGAGTTATACGGGCCGGACGAGGCGGACCAGGTGCCGGAACTGAATACGGCGTGGCTGCCTGTAACCGGGCTGTATAAGGACGGGGCCTATGGGCGCGCTGCTTTTCACGGAGTGCCCGGAGGCAGGGAAATTAACTCCTTTGTGCTGGCTGTCTATAACCTGGCAGGGCCGGGACAGGAGGTGCCAAAGGGTACCAGAAAGAAGATAGAACGGCTGGATAAGAAGGCGAATATCAAGATATGCGTGTCCCTTGCGTGCCATCACTGCCCTTTGGTAGTGACAGCCTGCCAGCAGATTGCCATCCTGAATCCGAATATTGAGGCCGAGATGATTGACGCGGCCCTTTACGATGACCTGGTGGCCCAGTATGATATTAAGCGGGTGCCTATGATGATCATAAATGACAGCAGGATTGTGATGGGGAGCAAGACCATGGATGAAATCGTCACTTTGTTAAAATAATAACTAAAAAATAGTAAAACAGTGTTAAAAGCTGTTAAATATCAATAAAAAAAGTGCTCAAATTGATTTAAAATTGTACATTATGCGAGAAAAGAAATTCTTCTATTGAATTTGTATGTGCAATGTGCTATATTGGAAACAGATGAAGACAGACGAATAAAGTTGCTGAGATGATGAGAGCATAGTGAAACGACAGAAATGTTGATTTAGAACTATGCTCTTTTTAGTGGTGAAATTAAGTGAGGGGGGATACCGATGAATCAGAAATTATATGACCTGATTGAAACTAATCCGGTCATAGCGGCGGTAAAGGACATGGAAGGTCTTGACGCCTGCTGCAAAAGGGATGAGATTAAGGTGGTGTTCATCCTCTTTGGGGATATCTGTAATATCAGCGCAATCGTGGGACAGATTAAAGAGTCAGATAAAGTAGCCATGGTGCATATTGATCTGATAACAGGACTCAGCAGCAAAGAGGTTGCGGTGGATTTTATCAGGAATAATACCAGCGCGGACGGAATCATTTCAACAAAGCCGGCCCTGATAAAGCGGGCAAGGGAGCTGTCCCTGTATACCACGCTGAGGGTTTTTGTACTGGATTCCATGGCATTTGAAAACATCGAGAAACAGATGAGCGTGGCCAGGCCCGACATCATAGAGATACTCCCGGGACTCATGCCCAAGGTGATACGCAGGGTGTGCAGGCTGGTGAAGGTGCCTGTTATAGCGGGGGGACTTATATCAGACAAGGAAGATGTGATGGCAGCCCTGTCAGCCGGGGCCATATCCGTATCGACAACGAATCAGAAGGTATGGCTGATGTAAATATCGAAGCTTAAGTCCGCTCTCCTGGGGAAGGAGAATGGGTTTATGTATAAATGATACATATGGTATGTATCAGAACAACAAGAAGGAGGGTTTTTTATGGCAAAGTATGTAATGGCACTGGATTCGGGTACGACAAGCAACAGGTGTATCCTGTTCAATGAAAAGGGGGAAATGTGCAGTGTTGCTCAGAAGGAATTTACACAGTACTTCCCGAAGCCAGGTTGGGTAGAGCACGATGCCAATGAAATCTGGTCCACACAGTTAGGCGTTGCAGTGGAGGCTATGTCCAAAATCGGGGCTACCGCAGAGGATCTCGCGGCCATCGGCATCACTAACCAGCGTGAGACCACCATTGTTTGGGATAAGGAGACTGGGGAGCCCGTATACCATGCAATCGTGTGGCAGTGCCGCAGGACCTCCGAGTACTGCGATACACTGAAGGAGAAAGGATTGGTCGATACCTTCCGTGCCAAGACAGGACTTGTGATTGACGCTTATTTCTCAGGAACAAAGCTGAGATGGATACTTGAAAATGTGGAGGGAGTCAGGGAACGCGCAGAAAAAGGGGAGCTGCTGTTCGGAACCGTGGAGACATGGCTGATCTGGAAGCTGACCAAGGGCAGAGTACATGTAACCGATTATTCCAACGCATCACGCACCATGCTGTTCAACATTAACACACTGCAGTGGGATGATGAGATTCTGGCCGAGTTAAACATTCCGAAGTGCATGCTTCCGGAAGCAAAACCATCCAGTTTCGTATACGGTGAATCCGACCCGCAGTTCTTTGGCGGCCCAATCCCCATCGGAGGGGCGGCAGGCGACCAGCAGGCAGCTCTTTTCGGCCAGACCTGTTTCAATGCGGGCGAGGCAAAGAATACATACGGAACCGGCTGCTTCATGCTGATGAACACAGGCGAGAAGCCGGTGTTCTCCAAGAACGGCCTGGTTACCACTATTGCCTGGGGCCTGGACGGCAAAGTGAATTACGCTCTGGAAGGTTCTATCTTCGTTGCCGGCGCCGCCATCCAGTGGCTGAGGGACGAGATGAGGATGATAGATTCCTCGCCGGATTCCGAGTACATGGCTAAGAAGGTAAAGGACACCAACGGCTGTTATGTGGTTCCCGCGTTTACCGGACTGGGAGCGCCGCACTGGGATCAGTACGCCAGAGGCACTATCGTGGGCATTACCCGCGGTGTCAACAAATACCACATTATCCGTGCCACACTGGATTCCCTGTGCTATCAGACCAATGATGTGCTCCAGGCCATGAAGGCGGATTCCGGCATAGAGCTGGCAGCCCTTAAGGTGGACGGCGGAGCAAGCGCAAACAACTATCTGATGCAGACCCAGGCAGATATTATCAATGCTCCGGTGAACCGTCCCCAGTGCGTGGAGACCACAGCCATGGGCGCTGCCTATCTGGCAGGTCTGGCGGTTGGATACTGGGCTGACAAGGAAGAAGTTATCAAGAACTGGGCCATCGACCGCACCTTTACTCCGGAGATTTCAGAGGAGAAGAGGACTGAGATGGTGACCGGCTGGAACAAGGCCGTGAAATGCTCTTATGGATGGGCAAAAGAAGATTAATCAGATATGGGTATGAAACAATGTGATTCAGCATGGCTGCCCGGCATCCGGCGCCCCTTTGGCACAGGGGCCGGGGCCATGCCATACAGATAAGGGGGTTATTATATGTTGCCATATATTGCAGAGTTTTTGGGGACCATGATACTGATCATCTTAGGTGACGGCGTTGTAGCAAACGTGACGCTCAATAAGTCAGGCATGAAGGGGGCTGGCTCCATCCAGATTACCTTTGCATGGGGCCTTGCGGTTATGCTGCCCGCGTTCATCTTCGGCGCAGCATCCGGCGCGCATTTCAATCCGGCACTGACCATTGCCCTGGCAGTGGATGGAAGCATGGCATGGGGACTTGTTCCCGGATACATTGTTGCACAGTTCGCAGGTGCTTTTGTGGGCGCTGTCATTGTGTACCTTCTGTTCAAAGACCAGTATGACGCAACCGAGTCAGCGGCAACCAAGCTGGGAACCTTCTGTACAGGACCATCCGTTCCTAACATGGGACGCAACATTTTAAGCGAGGCAGTGGGTACATTTGTACTTGTATTTGCAATCAAAGGCATTGGCCAGGTAACCGGCATTGCTCCTGGCGTAGATAAACTGCTTGTATTCGGAATCATCGTATCAATCGGTATGTCTCTGGGCGGTCTGACCGGTTATGCCATCAATCCGGCACGTGACCTGGGACCACGTCTTGCACATGCTGTTCTGCCGATTAAGGGCAAAGGTGATTCCAACTGGGGCTATGCGCCGGTTGTCATCATCGGACCGGTTGTGGGCGCGGTAGCGGCGGTGTTACTGTATCAGGCGATTCCGTGGATGTAACATATAGTATGAACTGAATATTGATTGCGTGAGAACAGAGCGGAGCAAATGGGTGTGGAAACACGCCTTGTTTGCTCCGCTTTTTAAACCCTTCGGGGCTGAATGTTGGCCGCCCGGGCTGGCTGCTTTAAGACCAGGCCGGCGGATTTAAAATAAAAGGCCGGCCCGGTGAGGGCGGCGGCAGGAAGATGCCGGGAGGATTCGGCATTTTCACAAAAAAAGAAGGAAGGGAACAAAACATATGTATGACGTAATAATAATCGGGGCCGGCGTGTCCGGCGCTGCATCTGCCAGGGAGCTGTCACGGTATAAGGTGAATGCCTGTGTCCTGGAGCGGGAGGAGGATGTGTGCTGCGGCACTTCCAAGGCCAACAGTGCCATTGTCCATGCCGGATACGACGCGGCGGAAGGCTCGCTTATGGCCAGGCTGAATGTGGAAGGAAACCAGATTATGCCTGAACTGGCAAGGGAGCTGGATTTTCCCTTTAATCCCTGCGGATCCTTTGTGGTATGTCTGGATGAGGAGTCTCTGCCGGACCTGAGAGCTCTGTATGAGCGGGGGGTTAAGAACGGTGTAAAGGATTTGGAAATCATCACGGATAAGGCGAGAATAAAGGAAATGGAGCCCAATCTGGCAGATGAGGTGGCGGGCGTTCTCTATGCACCTACGGCAGGCATCGTATGTCCCTTTAATCTGAACATTGCGCTGGCGGAAAATGCCTATACCAACGGCGTGGACTTTAAATTTAACACTGAGGTGACGGATATCCGCAGGATAGAGGGCGGATGGGCTCTGGAAACAAATCAGGGCGTGTATGAGACCCGCTATGTGGTCAACGCGGCAGGAGTCCATGCCGATAAGTTCCACAACATGGTCAGCGGGACAAAGATACACATAACCCCCAGAAGGGGAGATTACTGCCTGTTGGATAAGAGCGCCGGAAATCAAGGGGATTCAGATCAGACATGCTTTGCCCGTAAAATAAAAAACACCAAATCTTCA
>ENA-OPRT01000239-OPRT01000239.1-human-gut-metagenome-genome-assembly--contig:-NODE-239-length-33267-cov-2.728863_pt1 | contig 33267 bp, 52 predicted proteins | sample MGYA00241895_ERZ501884 | MGnify/ENA primary metagenome ERZ501884 (study PRJEB25962, sample SAMEA2042225) | human gut metagenome | biome: human gut; feature: human-associated habitat; material: faeces...
TACTCCTGTCAGCATGGCGAATTTGATGCAGCCATCCTTGCTTTTCACATCGTCATGTTCTCCCCAAAGTATCCACCTATACATTTCATCCAAGACTTTCCTCCGATAGCCTTGGAAGTCTTTTCTTGCAATCGGTATCCAGTAACGCTTACTTATATAGTCGTATCCAATTCCCGTGATAAGTGAGAAGAACAATATCCCCGATAAGTCATTATTCGCATTTTGACACCATTTCAGTAATTCAAGCTGATCGTTTCCACGCATCCTCTGACACTCATTCAACATCTTTTTTTCATCTTCTTCGCTTATGTAGTAGATGTCTTTATGTGCCCCTCTCAGATATTTGTCTCTTACTCCGGCCATTAATCAATCCCTTCCTTTTCGCATATCCTAATACATCACTTTTGACCAAATAGTAGTTTTTCTTTCTTTTTACCGTCTTCTCCTTTGCTTTTTCTTCCAACGCATTCATCATTAAGCGCATCCTCTAATATCATTTTCTTTACTCATAGCTGTCAACTACCTCCAACTTCTTCAAGTCCTCGATGAGCCACGGTTCGTCATCTTCCCATTTGACCATTGGGAGGTCTAGGTTAAATCCATAAAGTCCCATCGAATCACTGTTCGTATTCAGCCATTCGTTTGTTGTAAATCCTCTTTTGGGCTTTGCACTCCATGCAAACAACTGCTCGTTTATATCATCCCTTGCAATATACTTAAACTCTTCTTTGATATACTCCAAAAACGCTCTATCTCTCTTACTAATCACTGGCTTTTCAATGTACTCCTGCTCTACCCACTCTCTTATTTCCTTTACGCAATTAGGATGTGCAAATAAGCATTCACTGCAAGCAATACTACCGCACTTTACTATACGTTCAATTCCTTTAGTTACTGCAATACTATCTCCACTACAAGCAACCTCCACAATCTCTTTTGCATACTTCTCTTTATTCTTCATCTCTTCCACCCTCTTTCAACTTGCGTTTAATTTCTGCTCTTTCTCCCTCGTAAAGTGTTCCGCAATAAATCCAATATGCCGAATCAAAACTTACAAATATGTCATTTCCTTCGAATCCAATATATCTAGGTTCCTCCCCAAAATGAGCTTTCATCTTCTCACTCCTTATACGGTTCCGGCAACGGCATCCATGCAACGCAGTTATACATTTCTTGTCCATCATCGCCATATGCCATATATCCCACTTCGTCTTTACGCAGAAGTCCAACTAACATATTTCCTCTATCATCGCAGCAAAGTACGGTACCTTTTGGCTTTCTTTCATTACATGGAATCCATTTCATTTGCTGTCCTCTTAAAAGTGTATCTTTTAATTCCTTTTTGGATATTATTTTTAGTAAAATGTTGCAACAAAAAGGTGTTATTGTCTGAAAAATAAACTCTTCTTCCGTTTCTCGTACTTTTGTTGCATAATCAACTGTAATTTTTTCTATGTCTGCATTTTTGATCTCTTTATTCACTTTTCTACACCTCTCTTTAGCTCTTTTATCTTTTCGTCATATTCTTTAGCTGGAACGATTATGGCGCACAATCTAACATCGTTTCTATCCACACCGTGATTTTTGAAATGGCAATCTCTTTTTAGGTTTACATACTTTTCGCCGACACAATATGCAAAATCTATCCGGCAGAACGGGTTCTCTCCTATTATGTAGCTCTCTATAATAACTCCATTCCCATAATCTTTTAAATATTCATAGTATGCCCATAGAGGTTTGTTTTTGTCTCTTTCAGATACGATTTCGCCGGTGCTTCTATCTACCCAGTACATTTATTCCACCTCTTCATCTGCCGGAAACCGGAATGTAAATTTATCGCAAATTTCATCCTTGAAAGCTTCTGCGATATTATCTTTCAGCATTCTAATAGTCTCTCCCTTTCCGCATAACACGATTCTGTTATATTCGCTCTCCGCATATTTTTTTCTGCACATCTCCATAGCCTTAATAGCTTTTTCTTCAGTGGAATAACTGGCGAGCTGAATATAATCCGAACTTCCTAAATCGTTTAATGGATATGCAACCACCGTTCTATCAAGGCAAGCAACCACAGCTTGTTCATAAGGCACATCATAACATCCATCTTGACTAATTATTCTCATTTTAATATCTCCTTTCTTCCTTGCTTATACGTCACTATTCCAGATTGAATATACTTCCAAGCTTGCTCTTTCATATCACCCAGTAAACTGACAAACTGTCCTTTCTCAAGAAATGGCATTTCAACAAAATATACATTTTCCTCTATTGTATCCATATCAATTTTTTGCAAATCTTTCGGATGTGCTGCGATAATAATTACATTTAACATTTTTACTTTAAGTAGTGCCTTTTCAAGAATTTCAGAATACTCCGTGAAAGGCTTTATGTAATGCTCACATTTTAAGCAATGCTCGCCACGTTTAAATGGACAATAATTAATTCTGCATCCCATATACCGCATCCTCCTTTACATAATCCGGGCATTCTTCCATGTATTCATATTGGTCTAAATCATCACACAGAATAGTGCATTCTTTGTACTTCTCACATTCCAGACAGCATTTATGGATGTCTTGGTCTACAACGCATTTTAATTTACATCCCATAGACTTTATCCTGCCAATCAATATATCTTCCGCATTCACTACAGTATTTCGGTTTGTTATCTTTCGGCACTATGTATTCCTTTCCACAGTGCGAGCATTTATAATCAATATCTTCCGTAGAATCGTCCAAGATAATCGGTCGTGTCGGAAGTTTTCCGCATTCTTTTAGTGCTTTTCGAAATCCGTCCCAATATGATTCTTCCTTTGTTACTTTTATCTCTCTTTCTTCCACTGCTATATAGACGCATAACATAATAATTACGCAAATAGTAAATACTGTTTTCACAATTTACTCCTTTCTTAATACCATTCAATCCCAGTTCCTGTATCCGCACCATCTTTTATCAACTGTTTAACATTTTTGAATAGTACAGCTTCTATACCGCTACGATATCCATAGATAATATCATCATCATATTCTTTTATAATTTCGTATACAGATTTGCAGTGTTCTGCATCAGCTTCTCCGTGACTGTCGCTCGTGTATAAGAATTCAAGGACCTGTGTATATTTTCCATCGTACTTTTCATCAAGTTCCACGATTTTCTTGTCATACTCTGTGGAAAAGTTCTCGCCTTTGCTAACCAGTACATATCTCCAATCATTAAGTTTTTTATAATGTTCATAGATATCTGGTGCAGTTAACTCCGCTACTTTTACACGAAGTCGGTAGAATCCAGAATAGCTCAAGTCAATGCTGTGATTTTTGCTGTTTATTGTTAATCCCATAACACTCCTTCATCAATCATGTATATCCAGTACAGTAAGGAATCCATCCATGTTATCAGCTACCGCTTTCTTATATTTCTCTTCGAATTTATCATCTTCGACAAATCCATTACCAGTCCACGATTCTCTGGCAATCGCTGATCCGTCTGGCAAAACGCATCCAAAGCATCCAAGCTCGTCCAGATTCAAGATGTCTTTCTGTCTTGCTCCGTCAACAAGAATGTATCCATCACGGTATCCCATATTCGGGAAATATGATTCTTCTGTATACGAAAATGGTACTTTTGCATTTCTTTTTAATTCGCTTAACAGTGCAGAATGGAACAGTCTTTCGTTTCTTGGATTGTTTTCCAAATACCCCCAGTTATAATGTTCTCTGTTTTCTAAATCTTCTCCATCTACTTTCAGTTTGAGATAAGCACTGTATCTTCCACCAATCTGATACCAATCCCATGTAAACACCGGATACTCTATTTTTTTCTTTCCATCATCCGTATCTTCATCGTCTATCGAATCCCAACTATATGGTTCCATAATCTTTTCAATTTCCTTTTCTGTAGGTAATTGTTTAGTTAATAAATGTATACAGTAATGCATAATTTTCTTCCTTTCTCCCTATTCAATTCCAGATATATATCGGTCTACCAGTTTTTCGTTAACATATTTTTCTGTTACTTCTACAGTCACAGAATCTCCTTTTTGACTGTCTGCAAAACTCGGTCTATTCATTGCTCCACTAGCAAAACTATCTTCCTCATAAGTCAGTCCATCATATTCAACCGATATTTCCCACTGCCAGCGAGGACAAGTAGCAAACCATTTCCGCATATCTATGTAAGTGATAGTTGCATCCACATCCTCGTAGGTATATGTGATTTCTTCTTGTGGCTTACGATTCTTGTCTGAAGCATCTTTGGAACAACCAACCAAGAAAATGCAAATTAGAATTAAGCATAATATTTTCTTCAATTTTTCACCTCTTCTCCTTAAAAATGCGTAAAAAAATACCAACCACCGAATATTGATGGTTGGTAGATGAAATTATGCTTCTTTATACCGTTTCAAATCTGATTCGTCTAGCTTTTCAAAAACAAATCCGCAATCAAGACATATATACCTTTGCGTTTCAACCGGCATTATATTTGCAGATTCTGTACAGGTTACATTCCCTTGCACACTTACTTTTTCTGGAATTCGTTTTGTTAAGGCTGTACTTCCACTAATTCTTTCGGTATTTTCGCTTTTACAAAATGGACATTTCATTGGCATTTTCCTCCCCGTATATTTGATACAGAAATTATACCATTCCAACCATCAATATTCAATTGTCAAGGTGCTGCTATTTTTAGCTGCTACTTAATCCATGCCGTCATAAAGATTTTCTGACAGTTCAACTTGCCTATCATCCAGATCACGTAATGCTTTAATAATCTTTAACTTTGTTTCTCTGCAAGGGAAATATCCGTATTTTGCATATCTCAGCATTCTCTCAAACGTACTCATTGGATACGGAATATTTCCATCTGTCACTAACCTCTTCATATGCAAGTGCTGAAAGAAATTATCTGTATACATTACACGGTATTCGATATGCGTTTTGATATCCTCGTCAAATGAATCCGGCTCTTCTTCACACTCTGCGCCTGTTTCATCCTCTATGATTGCTTTGTAGTACGCAAATTTCGTAATGCTAAAATCAAACTGGCTTAATATTTCCTCTGGTTTTCCGAAAATCTTTGAACATAATTCAATTCTTACGCCGGTTCTTATGTGCTTATACGCTTTTACATTATCGTTCTCGTAATAGAACGTATACTCTTCACTCCGTTTATCATCGCCCTCGAATCCGGGAGTCATTGAATCGAAATAATGAACCGCATCTTCATAATCAGATTCACTTTCGAAGAATATATCAAGATCTTTTACATTCTCTTTATTGAAAATGTTTTTGAAACAGCCACCACAAATGAATCCGTTATGTCCTATCATAAATTCATCTAACCAGTTCAATATCCAAAAATTTTCTCTATCTTCTCGTGTAAACATTGCTTTTCTCCTTTCAATTACTGATGTTTCGCTTATTATTCTTTGTACTTCTTCAAAATCTCTGTAATTGCTTTCATGTGTTCCGCTACTTCCGGCAAATCTTCATTGTTAATTTTTTTAACCTTATATGGTACACCAAACATTTTTAGATCATATTTGCTAAACTCTTCGAACATTTTAGCGTACTCATTTCCTTTTTTTTGCATTATCGTCGTATTTATAAAATAATTCTGTGCCTAAAATTCGCCCCATTTCAGTTGTAATAAACGCCGTCCGCTTTGGAGTAATTCGTTCAATTGTTACAGGGATCACCTTTTTACACCGAAATGTTATCATCCATCCGAAAGCAAGTTCTTCTGCAACCCCCACTACATCCCCGACTTCTAATGCGTCTTTGTCTATCTCTTTTAATTCAATGTACATAATTAATCTCTCCAATCAAATGCTTTTCCACATTTAGGACAATAATATATATTTGTCCCATCAAGCACTCCCGGTTTATGTGTTGTTGCAAATCTTCTTTTGCACTGCGGGCATTCCCACAGTGAACAAGTATCGCTCCTGTTATGTAGAAATATCGGTTTTTCTGGAATTTGTTTGCGGAGTTCCATATCTACCTCGCTTGAATCGAATTCAATTTTATTCACTGCTACATCTGGTCTTTTAGCCATATTTTTTACCTTTCTACGCAAATCTTATTTTTTCTGCAATTGCTTCGATCACATTTACAGTTACTCCATTTCCGGCTTGCTTATACAACTGGCTGTCAGAATTTACAAATGCTGCTTTTTCAAAGTAATCATCTGTCCATCCTTGAAGTCTAAAACACTCTTTCGGAGTCAGTCGCCTGATTGCTATGTAGCATTGGTATTTTTCATACCATACAGCATATACGGCCAATTCTTCGGATACCTGCACGAAAATCCCTTGATTGCAACTGGTGTCTAAGGTATTCGCAACATCACGCCCAGCTCTTCCTCTTCTTGTTTTACTTCCAGAAACAGCTAGATTTACGCTATCAACGCCTACTCTGCATTCTTGATATCCTTGTTTTGTTGCTTCTCTTACGTCAACTGCAATGCCATGTCTATCTTGTCCAGTAAGTGTAAACATCGGCTCACCATCTTCTTTAAATCTACGCCCGTTTTGACGTTTCTCTGCTCGATCAGGCGTAAGAACTGGAATTGCAATCTTGTTTCCCTCTCCTTTATTTGTTGTTAAAGTAGGGCTTAGTCCATCAGAGTCATACGCATTTCCGTTCATTCCTTTACCTGATGGATTAACATTGCACACAACACCAACACTTCTAGGCTCTTTGTAATCCCTACTTGTCAGTGTTGGACATATTCCTTCATACTCTCTCGCTTTTCCATCTTGTCCGATATAGCTTGTGTCAAAAATAATTGGAACTTTTGGCTCTGTATTTCCGCCACCACACGTACTAACTGTAGGTGCTAATCCATCTTGACTGTAAACTCTATCTTTTTGTGAGTTTTTTCCATCAATCAAACCAAACAGATTTAGCGAAACACTATTTTCTCCGTCTGCTCTTTCGACAGGAAATACTTCTGTGGAACCTCTGCTTCTAAGATGTCCGATAATGAAGCACCTTTCTCTGTTTTGTGGCAATCCGAAATCTTTGGAGTTGAGCACTTGCCATTCTGCATCATACCCCCCCTGCTCCATTTCAATGAGCAATCTGGCGAAATCCCATCCTCCATTAACACTAAGCAAATTCTTAACGTTCTCAATGAAAAGGTAAGTGGGTTTATCTTCTTCTTTGAGCTGTCCGATAAGATACATAACTCTGAAAAACAAGCTTGAACGGTTTCCTTGAAATCCAAGTTGTTTTCCTGCAACTGAGATGTCTTGGCATGGGAATCCGAAACACCAACAGTCTGCTTTTGGGATATCATCGGCACACACTCTTCTAACGTCATTTGCGTACCATTCTCCGTTTCTGTATTCATCTTTTAAAATCTCCTTCTGCCTTTTCTTCTGTGGTAATTCATCCAGCTTCTTTCTTTGTTCGTCCGTCAGAAGATGCATGGAAATATAACTCGCTGTAGCAAATTTATCAAATTCACAAAAACCGACACATTCATGTCCGGCTAACTCCATTCCCCTTCTAAAACCACCTATTCCGGCGAACCAGTCTATAAATTTCACTCTCACATCCCCCAATCCTGTCTCTTGAACTATCATTCCCGGCTACTCCTTTACTACACATCTACGTTCGCTGATTGCATAATATTTTCCATCATGTTCTTCACAGTATTTTTTAAGAACTTCGTCTTTTTTGGTTGCAGCAGCAATTTCTTTATTAGTCTTTTCTTCGTATACCACATTTCTTTTTTCATCCATTACGACAATGTACACTACGTTTTCCGTCTCAATCGGCTTTTTCTCATGGTCTGCTTTCCACTGCTCCGCTATCTTTAATGTCTTATCTGCATTTTTACCCATCCCAATCACGCAGTATTCTTCACCTCTGACCTCAAGAAAAGGGCATTCCCCACACTCGTTGTGCATTTCGCATATATTTCCGATAATTTTCACAAGTTCTTCCGCACTCATTTCTTCTACTGGTTCAAGCATTTCATCTGTCCAATAGGCGACTTCCATTTCTTCTATTGCATAACTAGTAATTCCTACACCCGAAATTGTTACCGTCTTTCCTGCAAATTTTTCCATGCTTTTTGTAAGCATATTACTTCCATATATTTCATACGCTTTCAAGTCGCTTCTTACTTTTACCTTGTCTCCAACCTTATATTTCATCTTCTTCACCTACGCTTTTGTTGAAATTCCGTTAACTTCTACACAATCTACTGGCAGTACCATGCATTTTCTTCCGTCAACTTTCTTAATCTCAAGATTGCTGATAAAATCTGCATCGATAGTTATCTTCCCCTCTGGAACCTGGATATTAACCACCTTGTTGTCGCAAATGTTACTTGCCATAACAGGCACATTCCCGATATTCTCCCGGTAAGCACCCTCAAACATTTCCATCTTTTCATCCGGTACACCGCTGTTACAGAATATCTTTTTCAGTTCGTTCCTATCAATTTTGTACGGCTCCAGGTCTTCTGCATGGCGTTCCATCTCTTCGATAACGCCCTCATAGATGTCTTTCACAATCTTACAGTCTGCATCTTCTCCAAATACATCACTTAACAACTTACCGAATTTATCTTTCTCTTCATCGGCAGATACAACCAAATCAATTCCAAGTACCTCACGAACCATTTCTTCTTGTACCTCGGCAGACTTCCGTGTGTAATAGAGTACGCTATGTACATCCGTCTGTCGGTCGTTAAATTCCGGGAATAAGAAGCCTTTGTCCGGCATATCTACTACCCAATCACGGGTTCTCTCTTCCATCCGTTCATCTTTCCCGTTGTAAGTAAGACCGGCTTTTGAAAGTTTCACCGGGCAGATGCAACAAAGAATGAAATCGTATACTTCCTCAGATGCATCCTCCAATTCTTCTCCGTCCGATGTCTTTCCAGGTACGTCATATACTGCATGGATAAGCACGATGTAGTAATTCTCAGCACAGTCATAAGACGTAAGAATCTTTTCATAGAATTCATCTAACAATGCCGGGTCTCTCAGTTTGCTTTCTCTCAGATTCATTAACAGTTCATGTTCTTCGCCCTCTGGGTCACTGTTCCTACTTTCTTTCGGCTTGTATTCCAGGTTCAACAAGTTCTTTCCGATTTTTCCGGATAAGGTCTTCTTGAAAATATCAAAATACTTAAATGCCTGTTCTTCCGGCAGCGAAAGAAACGCTTCTTCTCTTTCCATCCGTTTCTCTTTTTCTCCATCCACGTAGCATCCGGCTATACGGGTTATCGCACAATTCTCCGGTGTGAACTGTTTACGGATTTCTAATACTTCTTTTCTATTCACTGTTTATTCCTCCTCAATTTTAGATACAAAGATGTTAGATTTTAGTATGCAGAATGGGCGAGCCCCTTTGCCATAGTCACATCGTGTGTAGTTAATGCGACCGGACGGTGTGACAATCGCTAATAAGTGCCCACATCCTCTCTCTTTTGTACTCCAAGGCGTGCATGTCCAGTAGCAATTTGTCAGCCATTTATTTACTAACAGATCATTATATTTCCTTGCTTCATCAAATGTCAGTGGTCTGACTTTGTCATCTATAGAGCCGTATTTTTTCTGCATATCAACCGATATAAGACTTGCTGGTGTATAGCAAAGATTCTCGTCACCGAATTCTTCTAAGAATGCCGGATAAATTCCTCTATAAAAATGCTTTCTTAGTTTTGATAATGAATAATTCGCACTATAACCATCAAATTCTTCTTGGTTATGGTATAATCCCTCTGTGATAACCGCTGTGCAATCTCCTTTTTGATCCAAGACAATAAATCTTCCAATGCCTGTATCAAACTTCCCTCCAACCGGAATATCTTTCAGCATTGCTTTGTCTTTCTGGTTTTCCTCTTCAAAAGTTGCTCCTAACAATTCTTTTTTATTCATCTTCTACCTCCACGAGTTCACCATTCTTTAATGTGTACCATGTGTTTTCTTTTACTTTTTCGCCATCCACACGAACCATTAACGATCCTATGAAATACCACGCTTCTTCTTTCCAGTACCATGCATCATTATCGATCCGTTTCCATTCCGCAAGAACAAGTGTGGATCCTTTTACACCTTTTGCCATTGCTTCTGGCCCCCAAGCAACCGCTACGCTATTCGGGTTTTCTGCTGCCGACTTTCCTTTGTAGCCTGTCGCACTGGATGCCCCACAGTTGCCTGTCGCACTGGATGCCCCGTAGTCGCCTGTCGCACTGGATGCCCCGTAGTCCTCATTAGATTCTGCTTCTGGCTTAACTCTTTCTTTCGTATATTCGATAGCAGCCTGTACCAATCCGGCAATGCTCACTCTTGCCCCAATCTTAATCTTCGTAGATGCTACTTTCGTATCATCAGATCTTTTCGATATCTCTCCACTCTGTTCGACTTCATGATATACACTATGTGCCGGATCATAATATCCAAGGCAATCTACCGGATGCTCGCATGCATGAAATCCACAGTTGCACGCTTCGGCTCTTTCTTCTTCGTATTCTTTCCCCTCTTCATATTGGAAATCTCTGCAAGTCATGTCTTTATTAAATCCTTTATAAGCTTTTATTACTTCTCCCACTTTTGTTCCTCCTAAAATTAAATTTCTTCTTTTTCTCTTTCTTTTTTCTTAACCACTCCGCAAGATATTCCTCTTGCTCTTTGTCTTCCAGTTCCTGTCTTGTCACTTCATTACCTCTTTCGTTAATTTTTCTATATAAATCCATGCTGGTCGCTTTCAACATTCAGAGATTGAAGAGGAAAAGATACAAACTGGGCGCACCCCATCACTTAAGTTGTAGGAATTGCCGATGATGTTACCGGACGGAGAAACAACCGATACATAGGTGCCATTATTATTACAAGACGTGCTGTTTGGTGTAAGCGTCCACCACCATTTATCCGTATTCGGCAGGAACTTTCTATACTTCCTGTATTCATCTACGGAAATAAGTGAAACATAATCTCTGCAAGTTCCATATTCCGTCTGACCATCTAACGAAAGTAAATTGCGTTCAAACTCGACCAGTGAATCTGTCCCTAATTCACTTTCAATCTTTTTTCGGAGATGAGTGTTTAACTCATTTCTCAAATCACTGGATTTCCAATCGTTGCAATTATCATCAAACTCTCTGTCTCTTCCGTAAAAATCTTCCGAAATTGCAAAATATCCTTTTTCAAGCTTGTCCAACACCAGCCAGTTAATACCGGCAACTTCAATTGTCTTTCCGGCTTCCGGTCTTCTTTTTTCGATAGCTGCTACTAATTTCTTAGCTAATTCCAATATATTGCTTTTGCTCATTTTTACTTTCCTCCTGTTTCTTCTGCTTTAAGTATTCAAACGGATCCGCATAATGTGATTTTCGTTTAAAATCCTCAATAGCCTGTTCCTATCTTGTCACAAAGTCACCTCCGAACAACGTTCTTTTTGCTACGTCTTACTATTCTCCGCTTTTTCTTTGTTTCTCCTGGTAATTCAGCTTTAGCACTCGCCCAACTACAGTCTGCCAAAGGACAGATAAAACAGTTTGGATAAGTGCATCCATCCGGTTTTGCCATGTTTCTTCCTCCTATGTAATAAGCTTTCTCTCCAAATCATTCATGTCATAGTTCCGGCCATCGAAATTATTAAATCCTTTTTTCTCTTTTCCGCTATCCTCGTACTGTCCCTCAGACACTTTCGTGAAGTTGTTCGGGAGTACAAACCAGTCGAATGTTATCTTCCAGTTCTTCACTTTCCCTTGTAAGTACTTGCTTTTCTTCACGTTATCCACAGCTTTCAAGACTTCTTCCAATCCGTTGCTTTCTAACCTCGCTTGCAAGTTCTGATATCTCTTAGAGGTCTTTTCTATCTTCTTTACAGGTTTTATCCCGTAGCTTTCCAAATCGTTCCAAGCTTTTATGACAGCTTCAACGGATCCATCGTCTCTTTCCGGCTTTTCTTCCTGTCTGGTCGGCTTATCTTTTTTTTCATTCTTCTGTTCGGTCTGGTATCTTGCGTAGTTATTCACCGTGTATACGGTATATCGGTTGGTACTTTTGCATGTGATTTCTCCCGTCTTTTCCAGGTGCTTTAATGCTGTCTTTACCTTGCTTTCGCTCATTCCTGTTCCTTTTGCCAATTTGTCTATCGATGCAACAAATGATCCTTTTTTTATCTCTTCGCCACGATAGCTTGCGTCTTTCCAATTCGCTTTTAATAGCATGTGCAAGAACAGATGGCATGTATTTACGTCTGTGTACCAGTCCCAGTCCAGTATCTTTCTGCTAAGTTTTATGTAATCGCTCACACCTCTTCAATATCCACCTCAATTCTCGGATTTTTCTTATCAACATAGAATTCATCCGTGAATCCCACTATGTTTTTCCATCCATCGTCCTGTAAGACTTTGGTATCTACTAATGCGTCTTGGATGCACTTTCGTCCAAATGCGCTCACATTATCCAGATCTCGTCTCTTGTCCGGTTCATACCATCGGTAATGCATCCGTACCTTTCTTGTTATTCGCAATCTTCCAAATTGCTCATATATGGCTTGTATCACACGGGATTCATTATCTTTCTTCATATCCGCTCCTTTATACCTGTTGGTATTCAGTGCACGGATATAATCATTCATGTTATTCAACTTGCCTTTCACCATCAAAATGTAATGCATTGTAATCCCTACCTATCTTTTTCCAACTCTCAAACGTCTGCTTCATGCAGAGTCGTTTATACTGGATTGCTCTTGCTCTATGTAATTCTTTCCCAATGTATTCATGGAATGCTTTTTCATCTACCGGATCACCCGGAATCGGTCTAAATACACCATCTCCAATATTCACAATACAGTCACCATTGTTGTTCGCATGCTCTATCATTCTTCGAAAGATTCTATCAACATTCATGTTGTACGGACGTTGTATTGCGTTTCTATGTCCATCCGGTATTCGGATAAAATAGCTTTCTGCCATCTCTCTATTCTTTCCCACCGCTTTTCTCCTTCCTGCCGGAGTGTGGCTTCTCCGGCCGTGATACAATATCTTGTGCTGTGCATATCGAATGGGTGAGATGATATGCGTTAGAACCTGTTAATAGTTCCTGTGCCACATGAATCTATATTTATTTAGTTACAACCTGTTCTTTCCGAACACCTGTATGAACTCTTCTCTTGTCCCGTAGTGTTCTTCAAAATATCTCTGTGCCATCTGCTTAAGTTTTAAGTCCAATCCCTTGTTCGGGTTCCCATGTACGCTTTCGGGTGTAAATTCATGTAAATGTGGTGCTAACGGTATCACAAATCCGTATTCTTCCGATTTTTTTCTGTACGGACCATAGAAAATGTGGTGTCTGTGGCAGTTTGGACTTCCCGTGAAGTAGCAGTGTTCCATATCGTCAGTGAATACACTTTTAAGTCTTTTCGCCAATCTTCACACCCCATCTTTCTTTCATTTCGCTGATTTGGTTCGGTGTCATAGTCTCTATGCCAAGCTCTTTCGCTTCGTACACAGTCCCGTCAATCAGTTTTGCCATTTCATCAGTATCGTAAGTATGCGAACCTCGCATTACCAGATTCACCCGGAATACTTTTCCTTTCTGATTGGTGGTTGTCTTAGTTGTAGGTTGCAGATGAACAAATTCCACATTGTATGCATCTATATCATCGTCCAATGGGAGCGGAACTAATGCACCGTTAATGGTTTCGTACTGTCCGTATTCCGCTATTAGCTTATTCTTTATGTACACCTTGCTGTTCCCGGTCGCATCTGCAATCTTTCCAACCAGTACATGAAAGTAAGAGTTTGCATCGAGACTTCTTTTTTTCTTGTATGCCTTAATCGTTATTGCAATCTGCTTACCTCTAAGGTTCTCAAATGCCTGTCTAGCGTCTTCATTTAGCGTCAGACTGGCTTTTTGCTTATTGGTGGCAAAATCCACCGCTAAGCTATCAAAAGTCCCTGTATAGTCCATTTACACACCAAACATCTTTCTGGCTTCTTCTTGGTTATCCCGGAACCACCCGTACTGCTGTTGTGTCAGATCTTCAATCTTCTGTGCACTGTATCCGGCTATAGCCTTTACTTCATCAATTTTGTTTTTTTCAAATATCTTCCGAAGTTCTTTTATCTGCCCTTGTGTAATCTTTCCGTCATTGGCTTTCTGTTCTTTCTTTCCACCGCTCTTTTTATCGGCTCCCGTCTGCTGTGCGTATTCGTTCGTGTCAGGATCCTTTACATCATCCAAAAGAAATAGTGCGTTCATTGCGTATTTTCTCGCATAGCTTGATGCTGATCCCGTCACTTGCGATTCATCCATCTTTGGTTTTGTCTCTGGCTCCCTTGCATATCCAGGAACAGAGATTCTTTTACCTGTTTTGCAATCTGTAAATACCGCAACAGCTTTTACATACACTCTTCCGGCTATCTCCGTTATCTCGTCATGTATGGTCAACAACACGTTGTACTCTCTGCTATATTTTTTGAACTCTTCCAAGATGCTTTCTGCGCTTCTGTAAGCGTAATTTCCAAAATCATTATATTTGTCTTTCGGGACATTCATTTTTGTTTGGATTTCTGAAAGCTTTTCTTCGATGTCGAGTTCTCGCTTGTCCTGTTCTTTCTTCTCTTCTGCCATTACACATCTTTCCTTTCAAAGTAGACGCCGAGAGAAGTTAATGCCATCTCAATTTCTTCCAATTCGGCATCCGTAGCCTTAACCGTAAATACTACTGTCTTCGAATCTTCCGTTGTGAGTTCCGCTGCTTTCACTTCGTCCACCGTCTTGATCTGGTCGATGACTTTCTGTTCCGCTTCTGCCTTAAATCTTTCCTCTTCACGGATTCTGGCACGTTCTTCTTCTCTTACACGCTCACGTTCTCTTTCGAGTTCACGATCACGTCTTTCCTGTTCCTCTTTCTCTTTTCTCCGTAAGATTTCCGCTTTTTCCTGTTCGTAGCGATTAATCATCTGGATAGCAAGAGCAAGGTTGTTGTTCTCCATGTACAGGTTCAACGCCTGTTCCTCTTTTTCAGACTTCATGGCCTTAATGGTTGCAATATCCTGTCTGGTCTGCATAACCTTTAAGTTTATCTCTTCCCGGATAGTTTTCATTGTGGTGGATGTATTTGTCCACTTCTCACCGTAGATTTTTTCCAACGTCATGTAGTCATGCAGCTCTTCTTCCACCAATTCGTTGTACAGGTTCTGGATTTCTGCTTTTTTCTCTTCCACACGCTTCGCTTCAAACTCTTTCACCTGTCCGTCAATCAGTGCAATAGGTTTATCAATCACTCCGATCAGCTCTTTCACCTTGCCCTCAAACACTTCGTAAGGCTTCATGTACTCTTTCTTCACTTCAACCTTACGGTCGTTCACTGCCTTTTTCAGCTTTCTAAGGTCTGCCAAATCTCCTTTGGCTTTCTGTTTGTCCTCTTCTGCAAACTGCTTTGTCTCATACACTGCCATCTCTGTTTCAAGAGATTTCTTGATGTCCTCAAAGTTTCCAGTGATAACCCCCATCGTCTGATTTATGGTCAATTCCAATTTTTGCATTTCGTTTACCTCCTAAAGTTCTTTCACGATTGTTTTGCACTTGTTTTTTTCTGCTACCTTGTCGGCAAGCTTATGCACATAAGCCTTGTCCATATCTGTTTCATAGGCATATGCCCCGATACGGTATTCTAAGTCCGGTTTGCAAATCATCCATATCTCTGCCATCTTCTTTCCCTCCTGTGATCTCTTTCACACATTCTTCACATAGCGTCTGTCCGTCAAATGTGTATAAGCTGTCACCACTGTATACAGGTCTTCCACAGCATGTGCAGTATTCCTGTTTTTCTTCTTCCGGCTCCGGCGGTATGGTCTTCCAATGGTCATATCCTTTAATGCTTTCCATCTTCATCCCACCCCATCAACTTTAAAATCATGTCTCGCTCAACATAGCTGTTTTTGCGGACAAATCTTTTCAACGTATCCAGTTGCGCTTTCTGGTATGCATATTCCTCCACAACTTCTACGTAACCTTCAACAACGTCTTCTACCGCATCCATTACGCTCTGCAAGCTATCTTTTTTCTCTTCTCCCATGTTCAAATCTCCTTTCATGTGTTATAATTTTCTTGAATGTTTTTCTGAGTGCTTGATTGGATTTTCCATCGGCACTCTTTTTTTATACACATCCGGCTATCATAACCGCCAATGCGTATAGCGTTATCACAAGTGCTATCCTGTAGTAGTTAAGCTTGTCTTCCATGCTCTCTACCTCCTACCAGATCATAAGTATTAGCATTGCAATAAATGTGACTAACCATAAGCAACGCCAAAAGATTAATTTTCTTTTCAACTTGCGGATGATCTCTGTTGCCATTGTCATGTGTGATTCCTCCTGTTCTTCAGATTTGCGAATCACAGGAGAATGTGTTATAATCAACCTGTATTCGCTAAGTGTTCTTTAGCGGTACACCGCCCTGTCTGGTATGTCGGTACCAGCGGGGCACTTTTTATGTCCCTTTTATCGTCAGACCGTTTGTGTCTGACATATATCTATATTCTTTTTATTCTTATTCTTCTTTATATTCTTCTATTGTTGTTAACTGGCTTGCGAATTGATTGTTAATTGATTGTTATGTGGCTTGCTAACCGTTTTCACTTGACAAGCGGTTTTGCCTTATTTTTCAAGGGTTTTAGCTTGTCATTTGCTTGTCAACTGGCTTGTCGAAATTTTAGATTTTTTGAAAATTTCTTTAATTTTGGCTTGTTAATTGATTGTTATCTGAGTAACGTTTGGCTTGCGACCAGTTGCTGTTTTTCCCTTATTTTTCAAGGGTTGTGGCTTGCTAAGTGGCTTGCGATTTGACCAAAAATCAACTACCGTTTTCGCATTTACCTTTCCAATAATTTGAATACATTGAAAAATAAATATTTTTAGGCTTTTTTACTGCCTTTCGTACCTGTTTTTTTCACCTTTTTATGTACGTTATTACCGCCAATGATGTTCCCGTTTTTGTCCAGTTCGTCCCAAACATATCGCCCTTTACCGGAATTTCGCCACTGTGAAAACCCTCGCAATTCTCCGTAGTCAAGCCATTCTTTTATGAGTTTTACATGACTGTCTAACATGCACTGAACGGTAAATTCCATCGTTGTTCCGGCCGGAACGGTCTCTGAACATGCAAGGGATATTCTTTCTCCCTGTGGTGTATTTGCCCGGAGCGGTCTCTGACACGTTCCCATATCACCGTCAAAAATCAGTGGAATTTTGCGCTCTTTCACAAAAATAAGACCGTCAATCTCCTTTTTGTACGCCTTGATTTTTGATGATTCACTGCCCTTGACCTTACGGAGCATTCCGCATGAATCTTTGAACATTCCTTTTACCTGGTAGTCATATACAAACGGCTTTCCGTCTTCGTATTTGTGGAAAATCGTCATTGATTTCTCTTCCACTGCATCTACACCAAGTGTTGCTACTTCGTCCTCACGGGACGGTGCATCCGGTGCCTTTGATGCGATATAAGTCCGATGAATCTCCTTATCCGCACACTGAGAACCTAATACTTCCTCAGTGAACGTAATTCTTACTTTTAGTTCTTTCATGATACTGTTTTCTCCTTTTCAATTTGTTCTGGTTGCTTTACCACTCTACGTTCTTCCTTTTCTTGTCGAAACTGTGCTCAGCTTTTCCGTTTCAGAGCTTCTCTCTTCAATTCCTTATCTTTTCGTGTCTGTTCATGCTGATCTGCTACTTTTAGAATCCGTGCTAAGCGTCACAAAGCCATATCATTTCTTTTCTAATCTCTGCCTATCTTTTCCATCTCAGTTACATTCAGTGCTTAACATTTCAGCTCCATAGCCTTTCAACTCTTGGCTCTTCCATTGCATGTTGTCTTTTCTTCTAAATTCTCCTATACTGTTTATACAGGCACTGCCATGCCGAGTAATTCAGAAAGGAGTATTTTATGACCAGAAATCAAGATTTAATCAATAAAACAGTTGAGATTACTGTAGCCAAACTTTCAAACTCCAACACTTCTACGAATAAAGACGGTGGAGAACGTGTTGCTGAATTCATGCAGGAAATCTACAACAAATTAGTTGACCTTAGCGAAAAGGAAAACTAATTAAACTTTGCTCTGGCAGACATCAGCTCAGCCAGAGCTTTTGTCATTTCTGTCAATTCCTGACTTTCATAAATAGATGCAACACGTGCTGTTTCTTTCTGCAAAAAGTCGCACAATTCTTCAATGGTTTTATCTACTTTTAAAAGTTTGTCATGTTCCATGTTGTCACCTCCCTGTATTTAATTGTTATGTACTCCGGCTCGCTCTTAGGTTTATCGAATATATACAAGCCAAAATAATGTAATGGAATTTAGAAAAGTTGCAATTACCACCATCGTGTATCCAACCTTAGTTATTTTCATCTTCGCTATTACCCCTTTTTGTGTTATAATTTTTCAAATACCAAAAGAAAAGAGGTTGTATAATGCACGCCATTTTTAATTTCATGCAAGAATTATTCACAAGAGAAAATGTAACTTTTGCTATCGCAGTTTTCGGTGCTGCCGGAACCGCCAGGAGCATATTCCAATCCCGAAAGAAAGTAGAATTTATTCCGTTGGGATATACGCTAAACGAAGATCATGATTTGATTGTCCATTTCGAAATTATCAATCATTCCACCACTGCTATTTCCATCGTGAACATCTCTTATATTTACGATGGCGAACATTATTCGTGTTCAAAAGAACGTGCTATTGCCGAGTCAATTTATCACGAACGTATGCACGTACCTTGTCTGAAAGACTTTTATACACAACCTTTTCCTCTACAACTGGTGGGTCGTGGTGGCACTTCGGAATATATTCGGTTTGAACTTCCGCCAGAAATTCATCCAGATTTTTCCAAACCTCAGACTTTTCAAGCGTCTGCCAATCGCGGAAAGGTAACCGAAATGAAACTTTTGCTATTTGATCCGTCATCATCCAGTTTACGTAAACATCATATTCTGACTTCAATCCGTTCGTTCTTTCAAAAATAGTTTCTACACAATTACCGCTCACTTTCTGGGATATTGGCTTTCCATTGCCTAATGGACTGTATTCCACGCTATCACCTCCTGTATTTAATTGTCAAAATCCTATATTTTAGGATTCTCTATCCACAAAAATAAAGTCCATAGGAATACCAGAAAGTTCGCTGATGATTCTCAACTGACTTAAATCCGGCTCTGTTTTACCTAACTCCCAATTAGTTACGGTGGCCGGAGAAACGCCCACTTTCTCAGCAAATTCTCTCTGTTTCAGCCTTGCATTAACTCTACATGCTGCTATGGAAATCCTCGGAACTTTGTAAGTCTCTACCATTTAGGTTCCTCCTTTCTTTATCTTATGCCTGTATTATAATCCTATTTTTTCGTATTGTCAATATAACAATTTAATTTTTTAGGATTCTTGTTGAATTTTTTAGGATTCTGTGATACTATAATAAACGTAGAGAGGAGGTGTTAACATGACCGAGGAGGAACAGAGAAAAATCTTCGCAAAGAACCTAAACTACTACATTTCCAATAGTGGAAAGCAACAAAAGGAAGTTGCTGAAGCGTTAGGATTCCCCCAAACAACTTTTAATACTTGGTGTACAGGCAAGATAATGCCGAAGATGGGAAAGGTACAGGCAATAGCTGATTACTTTAAGATTTTAAAATCCGACTTGATTGACGATAAATCATTCAGGGAACCATCAGAAGAATTTCTTGAGATTGTGGCAAAATTAGGTGCAGACGATGAACAGTTTCAGAAAATTATAATTGATTATTATCACATGAGCGCAGACAGGAAAAAAGTTTTTTGCGAGTTTTTCAATACTTTCGTTTCTGGCAACTAAAAAAGAAAAGGGGACATTAAGTCTCCTTTTCTTTTTCTTCTCTATAGCACGCTTTGACAAAATAAAATACCAGTTTTAAATATTTTTCGCTTGTCATTGCGGTTACTGCTTCAAGAATCCGTTTTTTGTAATATTCTTGCTGTTTCTGTTCATCCACATAAATCCCTCCAATATCCCGACACGTCATTCCAGTAGCGATTACCTACATTACAGAACATATATTTGCTATCTGTCAATGTTTTCGCTGATAGCATCTTTTACTATAAGATATATGTACCGCATTAGGCGAGGGTCACGGATGCCTTTTATCATCCGCTTGATTTCGTTTTCATAAGTATCCGTCCATGTTTTGTTGCTCTTGCTGTTCATTTCGTCCTTTCCCATTAGATTACCTCCTATCAATGGCTTGACAAGTGCCATTTTTGTCTTATAATAATACATTGTAATACCTACATAGATTATAACTCGAAACTATAGTCAAGATGTTGGCTAAAATATCGTATTTTTCTTATTAAAAAGAATGAAAAATAGCCAAGATATTAGCCTTTTCGACAGGATGTGACATAATGTTAACAAAAGAGGAAATGTTGAATAACTTTGCACATAACATCGAAGAAGAGCGGAAGAACCTTGATTTTACGCAAGTTCTCTTTTCTAAGATGCTGGGTGTATCTGTGTCCACATACAAAAACATCGTTTCACGGAAGACTAATAATCTTGACGTTTTCTTAGCACTAAGGTTGTCGCAACTAACTAATAAACCTATCCCTGATCTCTTAGGGTGTTCTTCTAAGGAATACGAAGTATTGGGAAAGTACAGGCAATTGACCGACAGACAACGTGCGTATATTCTTGGTAAGATGGACTATGAAATCTCTATGAAAGTGTTGGAAACGGATCCCGAAAACATGTTGGATGTTCTATGCCCCACTGGTGAGATGGCTGACGGTATGATATTGGATTCCTCACACGAAGAACGGATATACTGCCCGGAATACATAAAAAAGTACGGTGAGACGTTACATTGTGGTATAAAGATAACGAGCAACCACTTGCTCCCTGTATACGTAAAGGGTGATATCATTTGCATATCCAAAAGAGTACCAAGAAACGGTGATACCGTGATTATTATACACAAAGAAACAGGACGTGCGTATATAAGGCGGTATGTACAGAGAAGTAAGACAAAGTTAGTCCCGATCAACGGCTTCGGTGATGTCATAGAAGTTGATCCGAATAGTTTTGAAGACATGGAACAATGGGTAAGGTTTGGAGTTGTGATTGCGGTATTAAGAAGATAGCATACTATATAAAAAATTGAAAGGAAACATAAAAATGGATGACGGCAAAAAATACTGTAAGCATTGTGGAGAACGGATAGATTCTGAGTGCGTAGTATGCCCGAAATGCGGTAAACAGGTTGAAGAATTAAAAAGCAAAGATCAGAGCATAATCATAAACAACGCTCCGTCCGCTTCTTCTTCCGCAAGTTCCAGTGCAAGTGCTTCTGCTTCTTCCTCTGCAAGATATTATGGATGCCCAAAAAATAAATGGATAGCATTTTTCTTATGCTTATGTTTGGGATTTGTTGGCGCACATAAATTTTACGAGGGAAAAATAGGCATGGGAATCTTGTATATATGTACGTTCGGATTTCTCTTCATTGGTGTAATTATAGATTTGATTGCTATTCTTGGAAAGCCAAATCCATATTATGTATAAAAATTATGAAAAATAAATTGACGGCAGTTGTCCTTGTGTGTGCCATGACTGCTTTAACAGGTTGCTCTTCTGGATTAACCGAAAGCGAAGTGGACAAAAAGATAGAATCTGCCATAAAAGAGAATAATAAACAACTGAGGGAAGATATTCTGAGTGATTTAGACAGCCATATACAGGCGAAACTAGATGAACAGGACAAACTTACCGATGATGAAAAAGAAACGCTTAAAGCGGAAATAATGCAGTCTGTAGACGAAAAGCTGTCAAGTGTATCGGCAAGTAATACTGCATCTGTAAAGAGTGCATCGCATCAGACAAAAGTTGTGGAAAAACAGAAAAGAATCGTTGAATCTCCGATAAATAAATATTATACAAGCGTAACCAACATTGAACAATCTACATCTGAGCCAGAAAAAGTAATAGACGGAACTCCTATACCTGTAGAAAAAGGTGAATTTGCAATGTGCACTTCATCAGGCCGTACTACATATACGATTGAGACGATCACAGCGAGCATATATAATCATGACAATGAACCGTATCGTGAAATCAAGTATCCTTACGAAATCCACGTATCCATAACCGGAACATACAGGGATTGCGAGCAATCCGATTCACAGTATCCTACTACAGACAATGTATTGGTTCTGCAACCGTATGGCACAACCCTAGGTATGTGGAACGAGGTAATGAATGAAGACGATCACACATTCACGGCGAATTATCAAACTACACTGAATCTTGTTCCGGATAAGATTATATTAAAATAAAAAACACCCACTACATCGAGCAATCGGTAGTGGGTGTTTTGGTATTGTATGCAAAGTGTAATGCTCTTATCTTATTTCACAACGCCCAATAAAAGCCAGTAGGTTGTGTCAAGTCCTACTTTTCTATCCGGTGTAAGTCCTCTGTTCCTCTGGAATACTTCTACACACTTCCCGAGGTAGTCTGTCCATCCCTCATTGTAAGACAGCTTCGCAAAGCCATATACGTCTCTGAGGGTACGTCTAAGCCATCTGATAGCCGTGATACAGTTGTGTGTCTGGCCGGACCATAAGATATGCGTTTTAGCAAAATTCTGTGAGCCGACACCGAATTTGTCATCAACAGACAGTGCGTTAGTATCAAACCCTTTGTTCATGGCTTTCTGCCATTCCCCAACACGGGAATTGTTAAGATAATACCGCTTGTCACCTTTCCAAGATTCATCTACCGGTTTAGGTGTCGGTGTTGCGGTCGGCTTCTGTACTGGAGTTACCGTACCGCCAAGGTCCTTATAGACATAGTTCACGTCTACATTTCCAGAGATTCCAGGAATAGAGCCTTTCGATGTGTACTGCCACATATCAATTCCGTCTACTCCGGCGGATTTAGATCCGTAAGATGCAATCCACAGAGAATATCCCCATGTCTGACCGATATAGTTCTTATACCAAGATGTAGATGCATAGATTCCGGCTTTATATCCATGTGCCACCATTGCGTCACAAAATGCTTTTGCGTTGGCTTTTGCAACGCCCTGTGTTCCCCGCTGTTCGCTGTCAAAATATACAGGCCATGCCGGAGAATGTCCTTTTAAAAGTCTTAATGCGTGGTTGATTTCTCCCTGTACCGCGCCTGTAGTCTTTGCGTAAGAATACAGGTATACACCGTAAGGGATGCCAAGACGCTCGCATCCAGATACATTTCTCAACCATTTTTTGTCATCCTGTCCTGCCTGATCTTGTCCATATCCGCATCTGATGATTGCACCTACAATGCCGGATGCTTTTACTTTCGCCCAGTCGATGTTCCTGTTATGTTCAGAAACATCGACTATCCTATTCAATATATCCCTCCTGTTTTAAATGTTCTTTCGTTTCTGCAATCTCTGATGCATGATCTTTCACAAACTTTTCTGCATCTGCTTTTTCCATGCCGTAGTGTTCTGCCAATTCGTCTACCGTGTAGCCGTAGGCACAGCTTTTGACTACTTCGCAAATGGTTTCTTCGCTCATTGTTGCCATATTTATTCTCCTTTTCTTAGTGATACAATAATCATGGCATTTTCTACTTTTTTTGCTGTGCCCGTACTTTTCTTAAATAGCAAGGGATTTTTAACCGATTCTAAATGGTCAGATGTAAAACTTCTTGCATGGCACTGGTTACATTTCTTATTATGCTTTACCCCTTTCAAGAATTATATTACGCTCAAAAGAGGTGTTTCCTGTATATTTTCTTTGTTTATTCCTGTCTAAAAAATTGCGTTTTGAATGCAAATTTTGGTTAATCCACAAAATTCAGTTAGTAAATTAAATGGGAAGAGTATTCCAATCGGAGAATCCATTACTTCCCCAGAACGTCCGAAACTGAATGTTTCCGGGGTTACCGTAAAACATAATCTGATATCCGTACCAAGAGTTAAACAGTGAGATTACAATGAATGATTTTTCATTATTGTTATTAGAAAATATACAATTGCTTTTGATGTCGTCCAGCAAGGAAACAGCCTCTGAACTCGATACTTTTATCACGGGAAAACTCTTGCTATTTAAGATACTTTCACAAGGCTATAGATGTGCGTGTATTGTGCTGTAACAATTACGTTCATTCCACTAACTTCTATTTTGGCAAAAGATGGTTCTGATAATTGTGTGTGTAAAATTTTATTATCGTAAGTCGTAAATACAGAAATTACAGGTTTTCCACTACTATGTGCGCATATTAATATGTATATACTACTATTCGAAAGTTTAAAAGTTACCGGAGAACTGTAAATTATACCAGATTTCACCTTGCTATTTAATTCATTAATTGCCCCTATAACCGTCTTATTTTGCGTCTCTAATTTTGCAAACACCTTGCTTGCGAGCTTGTCTAAAAAGTAGTCAGCTAAAGTCGACAATGTGACACGCTTGTTTGCTTTTGGAGTTTTATCTGTATCCAGTGTCATAACCTCATCAGTATTAGTCGGGTTTGTATCTGTAGTGTAATCTGTCCATTTTGCCATAATTATTTCTCCTTAAGATAGTTTTCTTTAATATAGTCATCTACCGCTTTCAAATGAGATAAAAGTTCATCACTCATTACGATAAAATTCCCCTTAATGTTTGGATTCACCAATTCTCCTTTTTCTGAGACTTCGGAAAAAGTGAAAGAAACTCTTTCACCCTCCCCTGTTGTAAATTTTGTAAAACTGGTCAACATTTTTTTCATATTATACCTCCGCTTGCATTGTATCTACGTAGTTCTGATATTCCATTGCGCCGATATTTGCGTAATCGATATCCTGTTCTTCTGCATCTTCATTGTAAACTTCTATGCGGTCATATTCGTAGTCCTTTTGGCGTGCCTTGAGTTCCCACGAAAAGCTTAGGTTTTCTGTTCCCTCTACGACAAAGTATGTTTCGTGCCGTTCAGATACCCATACATCACCTTTTCCGTTTTTCTGTAAGAATACTTGATATTTACAACCGCTTGCGATAGTTTCAGAGAATATCGGGTCAATACTGATATAGCATTTTCCGTCAACTCCTACCGTTCCCTCTCCGACATCTCCAAACATTGGTGCCGGAGTTTCGTAAGCATTCAAAAGTCTTCTTGAATAACTTTTTGTGTTGACTACCCTGCTTTTTTTACCTGTTACTGAAAAATTACCTGTAATACTAACATTTTTACGTATCGACCATTCGTAGTTTGCATCGAGAGATGCTACTTCTGTACCAGTATAATCCCACATTCTAATATATTGTGGTTCAATCACAACTCCAGGACCAGCACGATTCATAGAAACATCAACTCCGCCTTGAAGCTTTACATATGCTTCGAATTCGCCGGAGTCATCTACTCCATCTATGTATGAAATGATTTTTTGCCCCCCATATGTTTTCAATCCTTCATTGTCAATAGACATGCTTTTCCACCCAGCAGAATGATATACTTCAAGCACTCCTTGTTCGTTGGCTTTTCCACCTAATTTAAGTGTACCGCCCTCTGCATAAGAGAAATTAAGATAGATTTTTCCGTCTTTAAGGAAAAGTCCTTGTACCTGTCCGTTATTTGTCAGTCGGTTAAAGATATCTTCCTGTGTCAGTGCTTTGTCCAAGTCATCTACTGCGGAATCATCCGTATATTTAACAGCTTTCTCCCAATCCGTAGTTACAAATGCACCGGATGCTTTAGCAACTTTGCACCGCATTAAATCTCCGCTTTTCCCCTGTGTCCAAAGGTCGCCGACATCATAAGGCGGTGCCGGTGTGGTGACGAATACTCTACGCTTGCTGTCTGCCGTGTCCTGTGCATTGGACGCATCATTCATTGCCTTGTCTATTTGACTGTCCTTTATTCGGAACCACTGCCATACACTGTCAATCTTAAGGAATCGGTATGTATAACCTTTTGTTTTCCAAAAGAACAGGTCACCGTTGTGTACGGTTTTTAATTCATCGGTTGTCCATGCGGATGCCGGAACGTTGCTAAGTGTCGGCTCGTAATCGTAGAAATAGGTGTCAATCTTGCCGTCAATCTGCGTCTGAATATCTTCTATCTTCGGGTCGTAGGTATTCTGAATGAAATCATTTACCGTGGAATCATCCGTATAGTTATCTTTCTTTCCCCAGTCCGAAGCATCAAAGTTTCCGCTTGCTCTTGCAGTCGTGCACACCTTGATATCCGCTCCTGTGAACCATGTGTCACCGACATCGTAAGGTGGCTTTGGCTGGGTAACATAGATAGATGCTTTTCCGTCAATTTTGTCGAATACTTCATCCGGGATAGAGGATTCAACCCAGTGTCCGCTCTGATAGATGTATTCTTTATTCCCTGTCTTTGTGTGCCACAAATCACCCTCATGCATGGCTTTTTCTGATTCTATGGCAAGTAAGATTTCATTTCCGTTCACATCAAGAATCTTGTTTCCGCTAACATCACACCATGCAGTTGTTTCTACTGTTGTCCACGAAATAGCCGGGTCTTCATCTTGATACCATGTTTCAATCTTTTGGTCGAGCTGTTCTTTGATTTTTTCAACATCTTTTGCATAAGTTATATTAATAAAATTCTCAACGGTTGTATCATCGGTATATTTAACAGCCTTAATCCAGTCACCTACGCTATACTTTTCGCCATCTTTCTTCGCTGTCACGCATCGTTTTAAGTCTGACGTATCATCACCGACCCACAAATCACCGATGTCATAAGGTGGGAATGGCGTGGTGACAAATACACGCTTTTTGGTCATGGCAAGGTTATTTGCACTTATTGCATCAGCATCCGGCATTTCCTCCCATGCAGAGCCGTTCCATCTCTTTGTTTCCTGTTCGTCCGGGTTGTACCACAAATCTCCCTTGTGATTTGCTTTCAGTTCGTCTGTAGTCCATGCTCCGGCCGGATTAATAGACTGGTTATATGTCTCAATCTTACCGTCAATCTGTGTCTGTAAGTCCTCTCCGAGTGCGTCAAGTTCTTTTTTAACTTCATTCGCCTTTGTGTCATCCGTGTATTTAGATGCCTTTTCCCAATCTGTTTCAGAAAATGTGGCAGATTCAGAACGTGCGGTCTTACATCTCATGATATCCCCGTCACCGCCTTGAACCCAAAGGTCACCGATATCATAAGGTGGTGCTGGTTGTACAACGAACACTCTTCGTTTTCCGTCTGCGGTATCCTTTGCTTTTTCCGCTGCTGCTAATGCTTTTGTAATATCGGTATCCTGTATCAACTGCCACTTCCAAGTACCGGTAGCATCTTCTTGCGTGAACCGGTACGAATATCCTTTAGACTTCCAATAGAACAAATCTCCCTCATGCTCTTTTCTGGTTGTCTCGGTTGTCCATTCGGATGCCGGGTAATTCTGCATGGTTGGCTCGTAATCGTAAAACCAGTTTTCAATTTGCCCGTCTAAGCGTGCCTGTATCTGTGCAATAATAGGATCGTAAGTTGCTGTTATAAAATCATTCAAGCCAGAATCATCTGTGTATTTGTTACGCTTCTCCCAGTCGGAAGAGGTAAAATCTCCTGTCTCACGGCTTTTTACGCACGTCATAATATCAGATGTGGAACTGTCAAACCACAAATCACCGGCACTATATGGCGTAGATGGTGTATTAATAAATATCTGTGCTTTTCCGTCAATTTCATCAAATACCGCATCCGGGACAGGCATTTTTACCCATTCTCCGGATTCTGAATACCGGTACTCTTCGTTCGTGGTTGTGTTCTTCCACAAATCACCGATATGAGATGCTTTGGTTTCCTCGAAGTAAATATACATTTCATTCCCGTCTGTGTCGAGAATTGCATTTCCATCCACATCGCACCAAGCTATTTCCGTGATTCCACCCCAGTTAACCGCCGGGTCGGTAGGCTGATACCATGTTTCAATCTTGTTTGTAACTTGGTCTTTCAGATTATTGATGTCTTTTGTGTATACATTGTCAACAAACTTTTTGACAGCTATGTTTGCGATAGCTTCAAGTGTCTGTCCACCGATGGCAAGCGATTCCGCACGGATATCCACACGGCCTGTTTCAGTATCAGCATAAAACGTGATATTGCCATCTTTGTCTCTGATAGTTAATGCCCCTGTGTTAATATAATCGGCATTTATTCCGATAGCATACAATACTTTTGCCACTAAATCACCAGTGAGAAAGAAGCCGTAAGGATAGGTCTGCCCACCGTCTGTTGATACACCTACAGCATCGGATGTAATCTTGATGACATTTTCGGATTCACTCATTGTCGCCTTGTCATGCAGATATGTTATATAAGAACCGTCAGCCTGTCTCACTTTACTGGTGTACATTCCTTTTGCATTTGCGAGAGTGGTCTGCAAATTCTCAATAGCAGATTCCATTTCTTTCCGATTTTTATTTGCTTCTGCCTGTACTTTGTGATACATCTCTACAGATTCACTGTAGTATGTACTGCTATTTGTTTCCGGATCCTTGATACCACAAGACAGTTCAGATTCTCCAGGATATGAAAAATCATGTGTGGTTATCACTGTTTTGTACGCTTTGTCGTTTTGATCTACGATAACGGCACAATCCATGATTTCTGCAGTCGGGTAAGGAAAAAATGTGCCAGAGAATGATGTCAATGTTACACCATTCAACACATCTCCAATTAATTCCAGTGCTTTTTCTTCTGCGCCAGTGATTAATGGATTGGTTATGGTCAATGCATAGTCATCCGTTCCGTTCAGATATTCTACGTCCTCATTGTTTACACGCTTTGTAGTTCTGATTCCAGTAATCGTTACCGGGTTCATCCCTACTGTTGGATAATCCGAATATTCGGATAAAACATGGTACTTTGCGCTTTGTGTTGACAATTCCGTGTACATAGTACCGTCTGTAACGTCCTTGAGTGGCTCAAAATCGTAACTTTTAATGCTAAGCGAACCATTCTTAATGATTGCATTTCCGACTGCTATTTGAGCAATATATCCAATAATTTTACGAGCCGTTGTCTTTTCCGGCATACTCTGAATTTGAAAATCTTCATTTTTAAAATGAGCATCCGCAACGGTGATTCCAACGAACGCACAGACTTCCAGTAACAGGTTTCTTGCAGTTGCCGGATAAGAAAGCTGAGAAGTAAATTCCTTATTGGTTTTATACATAGCATCATAAGCCGTGATTTCTATAACTTCTCCCGTTGCTACCGGAGAAGTGACATAAAATATGCCCTCATTTATTCTTTCCTGTGTACCATCTTCCAAGTCTGCTTCTGTGTATAATGTGATTTGTGAATAAAAGAAATCATAATCCGAAAATCTTCCATCCTCATTGAATAAGGACAATGTGATAGTTTTGGACAGAGCGGAACCCAGCGGTAAATCATCACCGGCGGATTCCGAATACCCGTTGTCAGAAATGGCAAAATCATCCTCTGAGTTTAGTGCTATTTCAGAACCATCTGAAAATAAAACTTTTGCGTAAGAGTAAAATGGCCCGCCATTCTTTATAACTTTTTTAAAATTGTTACTTACATTTTTCATCTTCTACCCCTAACTATTTAAGGTCAGCGACTGTCTCAATCGACAGCCGGAGTTATTTATAATGACAACGGATTGATACAAGTTACTTGAAAGCTTAATTCACTATACCTTTCTTCTCCGTTATTAAGACGTACAACCGGAAGATTATAATTAGAAGCATAGAATTTTCCAGTTTCCCACTGCGCTTTATATGCGTTAAAATGGTAGAAATCAAATTCATTTTTATTCATAACCTGTCGGAGTATATTTGACGCTTCTTTTGCGCTGATATCCGTCCATTTTAAGTTATATGCTTCTACGGTAAACATTACCGTGTTTTTCATATTCCCTTTTTGTGTACGTGTAGACTTTGCAGTAGAGGTTGTAGCAAGTTGTACTGTATATCCATCTTCGTCAACGTCCGGGGCGGTGTATGTTCCGAATCTTAAATGCTCCTGTGCCATATCATCACCCCCTACGCCATCTCAAACGGATTCATACCCGTCTGTGACATTACTACTTTTCCCTCTTCTACCACTGCTTTATATATCTGCTTTCCTTTCAGATATACCGGGATTTCAATTCGCTGTTTCTGTCCACCGCCGGATTCTTCCCTTACGATCTGCCGTATTAAGCTTTCCGGCGCTTCGATGTTGTTTCCGTTCTTCTGGTCACCGAGTACCGCCATGAACTCTTTGTTCGGTGGAATTACCGCACCTTTCGCAAGATACGGAATATACGGAGCAGACCAGTAATGGAAGTTAAATCCAACAGAACTCCAACCAGTAAAATCCTGTAACCATTTTGGCAACTGAATATTCATGTGGTTCATAGCACTTGCAAATCCGTTCTGCATTGTCTGAAATCCACGTAACATAGCGTTCATAAAGCTGATGATTAGATTTACAGGACTTTTTACAACCGCTGCCATTGCGTTCCAAATACCGCCAAACATTTCCTTAAGACCACTCATGGCTCTTTGGAGATCGCCGTAAAAAACACCGTTAAAGAAATCTATGATTCCGTGAAAGATTTGCTTAATTCCTTTGACTAAATTACTAATATCTTTTGCAAATCCCTCCATGTACATGCCGATAATTCCAAATGCCTTAACCCAGTCACTTTTGAACGCACCGGTAAGGAAAGTGATAATTTTCCCAAGCACTTTTAAAATTCCGGCTGATACTTGCGTTACAATTCCTACTAGATTTAGTGCCATATTTATTATTCCACCGACTATCGGGGCGAGAATCGGGAGTATATTTTCTACAATCCATTCAATTAATGGTACAAGCACCTTGTCCCATAAAAGTTTCAGCAAATCAATAACTTGTCCAAGTACATTAAGCAACTGATTTATCGCATCTTTAACCGAGCCATTCAAAACTTCATCAACCTTTTGTGCCAATACATCCAAAATCGGAGCTACATACTCGTTATACGTATCAAGTATTGTTCCCACGATTTCAGTAAGTCCATTGCCTATCTCTTGTAAAAATGGATGTATATGCTGATCGTAAAGTTCGGTAAGTTTGTCGGCTACGCCCTGTAAAAATGTCTCTATTGACTGTGCAACTTCTTCTATCGGTTCAAGCGTGCTGTTTATTGCTTCGATGAACTTTTCCTTGTTTTCAATGAATGGCTTAGTTAATGCATCCAAAATGTCACGTCCGAGAGCTGATGCAAGTAACACAACTTCGCCAAATGCTGTCATGAAAATGCCAAGGATATCACCTGTAAGATCTTGCGCTGTCTGAGTTCCAAATGTTTGTTGAAAGATATAAGCTACCGCTTCGCTTAAATTGCCGATGATGTCATTAATGCCCGACCAGATGTCGAACATCTTTATCAACCATTTTTTAATTCTTCCGGTATTTTCCGACAGGTAACTTTCAATGCCACCTACAATATTCACTGCGATAGTAAGTCCGACCGAAGCAAAAGAGCCTACTACTCTTCCAAGATTGTAAACGAATGACTTTGCGAATCTCTGTGCTGCTGCCTGTACATTTTCATCTGTAAAGATGTCTTTCAAATGATTCCCGATTGATGTTAAGTCATTCTGTAATTCTTCCAACATCGGCTTATAATCACCAAGTCCATCCCAAAAGCCACTCATGAATATATCTCTGATTTGTTTGAGCTTGTCCAAGATATCATCCATGAGACTGGAGAAACCGTTGCTGATAGCCACTTCTTCAAACATCGGTGACGTTCCACTGCCACCGCCAGCATTCGGCGTACTACTTGATGGATTTTTAGAACCGGAATTGTTTTTATCCTGTTGTTCCGTGTATCGGTTTAAATCATCCAGAGGTGAAAGATAGTCCTCCGTAGCGTCAGTTGCGTCCTCTGTAGCGTCTGCAACATCTTTTGTGCTGTCTGCGTCTTTCTTTGCGCTGGATGCCGTCTTGTCCAAACTCTTTGCATAGTCTTTTTGTACTGCTATAGCTTTCGTATATGTTTTCTTACCGCTTAGGAAAGCGAAAAACATACTTACATAACTTGCAGCTGTCGATATCATATCGATAAACTTAGACAGTATCGGTGCTACTATGGAAAGTATCGGGGCAAATGCTGTTGCGAGTGAGTTTTGCAAGCGTACCAAACTGCTCCACAACATCGACAAGCTGTTATTTGTATCACTGGAATACTGAGACAGGTTGTCGAATCCTCCTTTGATTCCGCTCATTACAGCTGAAAACGCACGGAAAGCAACACTCATAAGCAAAGACATGCCAAGCATACGGCCAATGCTCATTCTTGCACCACCGGCAGATTTTGAAACACCTTTTATGGATTTTGATGCCCGCTTGCCGGACGAACTCATTTTATCGTTCGCATCTGAAGCTTTAAGCGTTTTGGACTTATATTCGTCTACAGTTCCTTTTATGGATTTGTAAGACGTATTTAACCGATCATTGATATTTGCGAGTTTGTCTTCTGCTGCTGCAAGCTTTTCCATATCGGCTTTCGGCAGTTCCGTATTTTCGATGGTTTTAAATGCTTTACCGCTTTTCTCTAAATCAGCTAATTTTTCTTTAGTATTCTTGATTGAATCTTCCAATTCATCCACATACCGCTGTTGATCTCTAAAAATATTGGAATTAACATCTCCACCATTAGATTTAAACCACTCCTGTGCCTTTATCAGCTCGTTCATTTTTTCTGTAGTGGTTTCTATCTTTTCCTGTAAAGTCTTATATTCCTCTGTCGGAATCTTCTGGTTGCCATATTCGGCTACTTTTCTTTTTAATTCTTCTACTTTTTCGGATTGCCTAGCATATTCCCGGCTAAGTTTTGAAAACGAATCAATCTGCTTCTCTATTGACGCTTTAGTTTTTGCACTAACTCCATTCAGTTCATTCGCCATTTTTCTCAGTGATGATTCTATCTCTCTGCCACCGGCACTCATACCATCCGAGTTGATTTCGGTATCAATAATAATGCTACCGTCTGCCTGTGCCATAGCAATTCCTTTCTACCGTTAATTTTTTACGGTCAGCGAACATCCACAATTGATGTCCGGTTATTTCTTCTTGAACCCGAAAAGTTCTCTTAATTCTTCCTTTTCGGCTTCGCTACGTTCCTGTGTTTTGGTCTTTAGATCAACCATGTTTTTGTGTTCTTTATAATAATCTTCTTCCCACTTTTCCAGTTTTTTCCCTCTTCTTTTTTTGTCCCTTATACTGACGATAGTAGAAAATGTGCTTTCTCCGACTTCCA
>ENA-OPRT01000260-OPRT01000260.1-human-gut-metagenome-genome-assembly--contig:-NODE-260-length-31310-cov-7.574020_pt1 | contig 31310 bp, 30 predicted proteins | sample MGYA00241895_ERZ501884 | MGnify/ENA primary metagenome ERZ501884 (study PRJEB25962, sample SAMEA2042225) | human gut metagenome | biome: human gut; feature: human-associated habitat; material: faeces...
ACGCAGGAAACGGTTACGGGCACTGTCCGGCTGAAACTGTATAAGGGCAATATTATCAGTGCCGGATCGACGTCGCCGTATTCCTTATATAGCGAAGAATTTGTCACGTTCGGTGAAGACGAAGTGTACAACCAAAAAGATGCGGAAGGTTTCATCAACCTCTTCGGCTTGCCCCTAAAAATGAAAGCCATGATGATGCGGAAAACGGAGAAGAAGTAGGGGAACGGTACCGGTTGAGAATATCGGCCGGAGGCTGCAATCAGCCTCCGGCCCCGTTGCGAGAGGAGTTTTTCTATGAAATTGTGGGGCGGTCGATTTACAAAGGCGACGGATAAAGCGGTAGAAGAATTTAACGCTTCCGTTCAATACGACTGCAGAATGTATGCCGAAGATATTTGCGGCAGCATCGTCCATGCGACGATGCTTGCCAGAGAAGGTATTATTTCCGCGGACGACAAGAATGCCATTGTGCACGGACTGAAAGAAATTTACAGGCAGATTGAAGCCGGTGATTTTGAATTTTCCGCGGCGTTGGAGGATATTCATATGAATGTTGAACAGCGCCTTACCGAAGCCGTCGGTGAAGCCGGCAAGCGTCTTCATACGGGACGTTCCCGGAATGACCAGGTCGCCTTGGATACACATTTGTACGTCCGTAAGGAAATTACCGGACTTGCTGAACTTCTCGTCCGTTTTCAAAAGTCTCTCTTGGCGTCGGCGAAAAAAAACAGCGATGTTATCATGCCCGGATATACTCATTTGCAGCGGGCCCAGCCCATTCTCTTCAGCCATCATATGATGGCCTACTTTTCCATGGTTTCACGGGATTTCAAGCATTTGCGGTTTGCCTGGCACATGGCCGATATGATGCCGCTCGGAGCGGGGGCGCTTGCCGGCACTACCTATCCGTTGGACCAGACTTATGTGGCTGAGCGGCTCGGCTTCGCGTCAATTTATGAAAACAGTCTTGATGCGGTCAGCGACAGAGATTATATTATTGCTTTTCTTGAATTTGCTGCTGGCACGATGCTGCATTTGAGCAGACTTTCTGAAGAGCTTATTCTCTGGTCGACAGCGGAATTCGGGTTTATTGAGCTGGATGATGCTCATTGCACGGGATCATCGATTATGCCTCAGAAGAAGAATCCCGATATCTGTGAGCTCGTGCGCGGTAAAGCCGGCCGCTTCTACGGACATCTCATGGGTGTTTTGACGATGATGAAAGGCATTCCGCTTGCCTATGACAAAGACATGCAGGAAGATAAGGAAGGCCTTTTTGATGCCGTTGATAATCTTAAATTTGCGCTTACCGTTTATGCGGATATGATTGACGGCATGATCGTCAACGGTAAACGGACGCGTCAGGTGTTGGAAGAAGATTTCTCCAACGCCACGGATATGGCCGATTATCTTGTAAAAAAGGGGCTGCCTTTCAGAGAGGCTCACGCGGTTGTCGGCAGAGCCGTTCGTAAATGTATCGAAAGAGGAATCGTTTTACAGGATCTCAGTTTGGATGAATTACAAGCTATGAATCCCCTGTTCGGTGCAGATATCCATCATTATCTTTGTATAGAGACGTGCGTCAGGCAACGGAAAACTTATAACGGCACAGCTCCCGAATCAATAGCGCGGCAGTGCGCGGCAGCTGAAACGGTCCTTGAGGAAGAGTGCCGGCAGATAGATATATGGACGGCTGTCACAAATCGTGTGTATGCCGTTTTACAATAAACGTATTATTTTTTCCGACTATTCTCCTGATTCTTGTTGCAAGAACAAAGAATATATGATATTATACAGACAGATGGTTAATTAATAATAATAATTAGTTGATAAAATCAGGAGGAATTAAGAATGGATAAATACGAATGCACAGTATGCGGTTACATTTATGATGAAGCTGAAGGCGATCCCGATAACGGTGTAGCTGCAGGTACTAAGTGGGCCGATTTGCCGGAAAGTTGGGTGTGTCCCGTATGCGGCGCGGATAAAGACGCGTTCGTGAAACTCTGAGGCAAGATTAGACGCACTGCGGAAAAACTGCTATCATATTTTTATGATAGCAGTTTTTTCTATGACAGGAGATGATGGAATGGATTATGCGGAAATACGGCGGGAGGCAAAAAGAAAAATGAAAGGGTGCCGGGTCTGCCGTGAATGCAACGGCCTCGGCTGCATCGGCGAAATACCCGGCTTTGGCGGGCTGAGGACGGCACGGTCCTTTATTCGTAATATTGAAGCTCTCCGTGGATACGGACTGATTATGAACAGTCTTTCCCATATAGAAGAGCCGGACACGGCGATGCCTCTTTTCGGCAGGACCCTTTCCATGCCTGTTATGGTGGCACCTGTCGGAGCGGTTACGCTCAATTGCAAGATAAACGGGGATGCGGCTGAAGAAGAATTGAGGTATGATCTGGCTGTCGCCAAAGGGGCGACGACGGCGGGTACGCTTGCTTTTTGCGGTGACGGCGGGGCTCCCTATATGTATGAAGGTACCCTGGCGGCTTGTAAGGCCTGTCCCGGCATGGTCGTGCCGACGATCAAGCCGCGTGAAGACGCCCGGATAATAGAGAAGGCAAAGCTGGCCGAGGCTGTCGGAGCTCCTGCGGTGGCGGCCGATATTGATGCGGCTACACTTATTAATATGCGCCTTCTCGGACAACCTGTCGGCCCGAAAAGCCCTGAAAGTATCCGTAAAGTTGCGGAAAGCGTGAATATACCGTTTATTGTTAAAGGAATTATGTCTGCCGATGAAGCTCTGCAATGCGCGGCTGCCGGTGCCAAAGCCGTTGTCGTCAGCAACCACGGCGGCCGTGTCCTCGACGGTATGGCGGGAACGCCGACAACTGCAAGGCCGCTGGCTGGGATGATCCGCTCATTGGTAAACTCAATTTTTATCTTTTTCATGATGACTGCCTCCATAGTTTTCTTATGGAATATTGTATCAGAAAACATCACCAAATGGGTGATATTGTTAATATTTTTAAAAGTATCGACAGACCGCATAAACAAAGTGATTGCAGCATGAAATAATAATTAAACTCCACGGATTAAGGTTCATTCTATCAGAAGATACAGGAGGTTATGTTGATATGAAAATAGTGAGTGCAGATGTATTTCTTTTGGACGGCGGTTCGCCTGGGTGGAGGCCCATTGTCTGCCGGGTGAACACGGATGAGGGGGTATCCGGTTATGGAGAAGCTTCTGTCGGGTTTGACACCGGGGCACCTGCCTCGTACAGCATGATTAAGGAGGTGGCACCATTGGTGATAGGAATGGACCCCATGGCAACAGAGGAAGTCTGGAATCAGATGTATACACAGACCTTCTGGGCACAGGGCGGGGGTACCATTATGTTTTCTGCCATAAGCGCCATTGATATGGCGTGCTGGGATATAAAAGCAAAAGCGCTCAATCTTCCCCTTTATAGACTGCTGGGCGGTAAGTGCCGTGAAAAATTACGTTCCTATGCAAGCCAGCTGCAGTTTGGATGGGGGAAAGGAATGGTATTTGACAGAGGCTATAAAACAGAGGATTTGGCAGCACATTCCCTGAAGGCAGTTGGAGAGGGCTTTGACGCCATTAAAATTAATTTTATTACATATGACGAAAAAGGGAACCGCCTTGGAGGCAACCTGTACCCCGATGAATTTGCAGGTACTTGAAACTGTCCGCAATCGCTCTGCTGTTCCCCAGGCAGGCGGCGAGCGGGTCTACGGGAAGTACCATTATGCCAATCTGATTAAAAAGGATATTTTTCAGATATACCAGCCTGATTTGGGGACATGCGGAGGGATAACAGAAGCAATGAAAATAGCCTCCATGGCAGATGCGGTGGATGCAGGCATACAGATTCATGTATGCGGAAGTCCCATTGCAATTGCGGCGTCGCTGCATGTGGAGGCATCTCTTCTAAATTTTGTCATACATGAGCATCATGTAACTAACAGAAACGAGAAAAATATACGCTTAGGCATTTATGATTATCAGCCGGATGAATATGGTTTCTGCCATGTGCCTGAATTGCCTGGAATCGGTCAGGAATTATCTGAGTGGGCCATGGACCATGCATTACAAAAGGAGACAGTGAAAGGGGAATAAATAACATGGGTGAAAGTGAAAATGGACTTAAAAGACAAATTGGTTTGTTTGGGGCGGTTGCTATCTTGGTTGGTGCTGTAATTGGTTCAGGAATCTTCATGACACCGGGGATAGTCGCCGCATCCGCAGAATCATTCGGGCCGTTTATGGTTGCGTGGATACTGGCAGGAGCCAGCGGTATTCTCTGTTCATTGGTATATGCTGAATTGTCTCCGGCCATGCCGAAGGCAGGGGGTCCATATGTTTATATAACAGAAGCTTTTGGAAATGGTTTTGGTTTTGTCTATGGATGGTCCATGACAATCGGAAATTATATTCCCCTGGTCGCTATGCTTGCAACGGGCTTTGCAAGCAATCTGGCAAAGCTGATACCGGGAATCACCCCTGTAGGTATTAAGATGGTGGCGTCAGCTGTTATTATTGCACTTATGATATTAAACACGACTTTACAACTTTTTAAGAAAAAAATATCGTACAGGACACTTTGGTGTATATGGCTCCAACTATCTGAACGGCCATTGCTTTGTCAGCCTCATGCTTTGTGTCCCCATATGGAGCAACCGCCGGATTGCTTATCTGGCGGTCCCTCTCGGTTACCGCATGTGGCAGAAAAAACAATCGAAACTGGAGCTTGCCGCAGCCATGGTGCGTCAGGTCATGCCCTCTTTTGCTTCTCAGAAGAATGTCATAATCCTTTGTGACAGTTGGTACGCCAAGAAAAATCTCGCCTGTATTGTTGATGAATATCCAAATCTGGATTTGATCTGTAATGCCAGGGCTGACTCTGTTATTTATGACCTTGCCCCACAGCCAACCGGCAGAAGAGGCAGGCCCGCAAAGCATGGGGAACGCCTTTCTATTAAAGAGGACTTCACTCTTTCTGCTGAAAAGATAGGGGATTACTACATGGGTGTACGCCGGGTCCTTACCAATATCTTCGGGCAAAGGGAGGTTCCCGCCTATGTAACTTCTACAGAGAAAACCGGCGGCTCCAGACGCCTGTTTTTCAGTACGATTATTCCAGAGCAGATGCAGATATTCTGCGCATGGCAGGAAAAGGCGCCGCTAAACCAGACCGGGAGTGAGCGTATGCAGTTCATCCCATTATTGTGTTACACATTTCGCTGGAATATCGAGGTGAGTTATTATGAACAGAAAACGTTCTGGTCGTTATGCAGCTATATGTTACGCAGTCGGAAGGGAATCGAAATGTTGGTTAATCTGATCAACATCTCGTATTGTGCCATGAAGATACTGCCATATCAGGAAGAATCATTTTCAAAGTACCGTACAGAAAGTGTGCAGGAATTTCGGTTTGCCCTTAGTGAGCAAATCCGGCAGCAGGTATTTTATGCCACTTTCGTGAGAAATATCGAAACCAGCATAAAATCCAGTGTTGTTATGAAAGCTTTAAAACAGTTAATTCGGCAACAGTGCTGGCATTTATAAAAGTTGTAAAGTCGTGTAAACAAAATAAACCATATTTTTAGACGGAACACTTACTGAACTTTCCAACAAATATTTAGGTAAGGATTTCTCCAAAGAACTTACCTTGGAAGAAATCCAGCAGTAACATATCAGGAGGGTGAATGAAATGGATGCACGTTCAATCGAAATATTAACCTCATCATTTTGGCCTATTTTAAAAGCGGGAATCTCTTTTACGATACCTCTGACATTGATTTCATTCGCCCTTGGAACAACGTTAGCGGTCTTCGTAGCCATTATCCACATATCCAAAGTGCCGGCTTTAAACAAAATCTGTGAGTTATATGTCTGGGTTATACGCGGCACTCCTCTGCTTGTGCAGTTGTTCCTTTTATTTTTCGGACTTCCCAAAGTAGGCGTTGTCATTAATCCAATGCCTTCAGGAATATTGGTTTTTACCTTAAGCATCGGTGCTTACAGTTCAGAAATAATCAGGGCCGCCATCCTGTCCATACCCAAAGGCCAGTGGTAGGCGGCCATGTCACTGGGAATGAGCTATCCCCAGCAGTTTTTAAGAATCATACTTCCCCAGGCGTTTAAGATATCCGTACCGCCTCTCTTTCACAGCTTTATTGCCCTTGTTAAGGATACATCTCTCGCGGCCAACATAACCATTCCCTAGATGTTCCTGACTACCCAGAGAATAACTGCCAGGAATTATGAACCTCTTCTCATGTACATTGAGGTCGGATTTATTTACCTTATATTTTGTACGGTCCTGAATTATGTGCAGAACCGGATAGAAAATAAACTCATGCTGACTCCTACGGATAAGAAAAAAAATCAAAGAAATTACAGATACACAGGTCTAGGGAGGTGCCATATGCTGCAGATAAAACATTTAAACAAATATTTTGGAGATAATCATGTGCTGAATGACATCAGTCTGGAAATCGAATCGCACAAGACCATGGCTATCATAGGTTCCTCCGGCTCAGGAAAATCCACATTGCTTCGGTGCATCAATCTTCTGGAAGATCAGGCTGGTGTGGACGGTGTCCAGGTGGAAAATATATGGGATATCCCCTATCTGCGCAGTGAGAATATCGGATATGAAACCGCCGCTGCCCTGGCAGTTGGAATCCATGCGGTCCGCAATAAAGTCTCCATTCCGGTTGGAGCCGAATGCCACATGAATGGCGCCGACTGTGCAATGGCCTGCGCGGTAGCAGCCGGAGCAAGCTGGATACGTGTATTCGAATGGTGTAATGCATTTGTATCCCAATCCGGCTTCATCAATGCCATGGGCGCCAATGTGTCCCGCATGAGGAGCCGGCTAAAGGCTGACCAGATTCTGGCCCTGTGTGATGTGAACGTCAAACACGGAAGTCATTACATCATCCACGACCGGAGCGTAGCGGAACAGGCCATGGATATCGAATCCCAGGATGGTGACGCAGTCATTGTCACAGGATTTGATACGGGTACCCCACCATCCGTGGAAAACATATCAAAATGCAAAAAATCCACTTCGCTTCCCATACTCATAGGCAGCGGCCTTAACAGCAGTAATGTAAACGAACTCCTGACAGCCGCGGCCGGTCACACCAAATTTCCATATGTGTCAGATACCTGCCTGCCCCTTCTTCTGTTCCAGATGGGCAAGCAGGTACTCTTTCGTATTCCTCTGAGGTTCCTCCAATACCATATCCAGAAGCCGGGCCAGCGTGCTGCCCACTTCCCTGCCAGGCTTCACCCCTGCACCCATAATGTCATGACCCGAGACAGCCAGGGTCTTCAGGCTGATGCAATCTCCGTTCCTGCGAATTTCCTCTGTCAAATCTCTGACTTGGCGCAGCCACCGCAATTCCCCGTCATTGGACGCCGCCTCAGAAAGGCACATCTTAAGTGTGAGCAAATCATCAAACAGCTCCGGCTCCATCTGGCTCATGGCACGGCGGATGGATGCCCTGGACGGCTCCCTGCCATCCTTTATGACATCCCTCATGCCATCTTCCATACCGTCCTGAAATCCCACCTTCTTTCCCTGCCACTCCACCAGAATTCTTACCCTGTAGATGGTGTCATTGTCCAGCTTTAAATCCTTCAGTATATCCGCTGCCTGGGAAGCACTGCAATTCCTCAAAAAAGCAGCCCAGCGCATATGCTTTACTGCCGGAATTCCGGCGGGAATGGACGGCACAGCCCAATTCCCTGACTCCCCGGCATAAGCCCCGTGAAATTTATCTGACACATAGGGACTGATTCCGGTCTCATACACCCGCAGGATATAATCCGGATGGGAACTCAGCAGAAGCTTGGTCAGCTCCACCTGAATCCGTTCCTTACTCACATGGACCATGTTAGGCGCAATTGTCCTGATGGCCTCATAGGTGCGTTCTTCTATGGAGAAGCCCAGCTGGGCCGAAAAACGGATGGCCCGCAGGATTCTGAGGGCATCCTCTGTAAAGCGGTCCATGGGCTCCCCCACGCACCGGATGATTCCCTTCTCCAAATCCTCCACACCTCCGAATTTATCTACAAATCCCGTATGGCTGTTATAGGCCATGGCATTGATGGTAAAGTCCCGGCGTTTTAAATCCTCCACCAAATCCGGAGTGAACTCCACACTGTTGGGATGGCGTCCGTCCGAGTACTCTCCGTCAATACGGTAAGTTGTTACCTCATACCCCTCCTTCCCCATCATCACGGTCACTGTGCCGTGCTGTATGCCGGTATCCACAGTACGCCGGAACACCTCCTTTACCTGCCCCGGCAGGGCGCTGGTGGTGATATCCCAGTCCCCCGGCTCCCTGCCCAAAAGCATATCCCTGACGCATCCGCCTACCACGTATGCCTCATATCCGTGTTCATTCAGTTTATTAATAATCTCCTCTGCGGGAACGGGTATTCTGATTTCCATGTCTGTCTGCTTCCTCATACTATATTCATTTTATGATTAACACTGCCACGGTCTTATTCTATCAGCTTTTCCTGTCCTTTTCCAGAAATATTTTAACTACATATTATAACAACATATTCAGCGGGTATGGAAAATGGCAGATGCAGGTCCACTCCCGCATCTGCCATATCTATTTACTTCTTTAGTACGCCTTGCCCCAATAAACCATCTTCTTCGCCGGCTTCCCGCAGCAAACGCATTTATCGGACAGGTTCTCCTGCTCAAAGGGTATGCATCTGGATGTGGCTCCGGCCACCTCCTTGATTTTCTCCTCACACTCCAGGCAGCCGCACCACATGGCTTTTACAAAGCCCGGCTTATTGTTGACGGTATCCACAAATTCATCCCAACCGGCCGCTGTATAGGTGTGGGCATCCCTGTGCTTCCTTGCCTTCTCCAGCATGGCGTCATGGATGGTATCCAGCATTTCACCTGCTCTTGACTCCAGTTCATCCAGGGATACGAAGCTCTTCTCATGGTTGTCTCTGCGCACCAGCACTGCCTGGTTCTTCTCTATATCCTTTGGCCCAATCTCCACACGAAGAGGCACGCCGCGCATCTCACAGTCAGCGAACTTCCAGCCCGGGCTCTTGTCCGTATCATCCACCTTTACGGCGAATCCTGCCTTTGTAAGGCGCTCCTTCAGCTCATATGCCTTATCCAGCACGCCTTCCTTCTGCTGCTGTACCGGTACCACCATAATCTGGACCGGAGCGATTCTCGGAGGAAGCACCAGACCGTTGTCATCGCCGTGCACCATGATGATGGCGCCGATGATACGGGTGCTCACGCCCCAGGATGTCTGGTGTACATACTTTAATGTATTATCCTTGTCCGTAAACTGGATGTTAAATGCCTTTGCAAATCCGTCACCGAAGTTATGGCTGGTACCTGACTGCAGGGCTTTTCCATCATGCATCAGAGATTCTATGGTGTAGGTTGCCTCTGCTCCGGCAAACTTCTCCTTATCGGTTTTCTGACCCTTAATGACAGGAATGGCCAGCACTTCCTCACAGAAGTCCGCATACAGGTTCAGCATCTGAATTGTTCTGGCCTCGGCCTCCTCGGCTGACGCATGGGCCGTATGGCCTTCCTGCCACAAAAACTCCCTGGAGCGCAAGAACGGACGTGTGGTCTTTTCCCATCGCACAACGGAACACCACTGGTTATAGACTCTGGGAAGGTCGCGGTAGGAGTGGATGTCCTTTGCGTAAAAATCACAGAACAGAGTCTCAGAGGTAGGCCTTACGCACATGCGCTCCTGAAGTTCCTCCAGTCCTCCATGAGTTACCCATGCCACCTCAGGCGCAAATCCTTCCACATGGTCCTTTTCCTTCTCTAACAGGCTCTCCGGTATGAAGATAGGCATGTATACGTTCTGCACCCCTGTCTCCTTAAACCTTCTGTCCATTTCCTTCTGGATGTTCTCCCAGATTGCATAGCCGGCCGGCTTAATCACCATGCATCCCTTGACGCTGGCATAATCGCACAGCTCCGCCTTCTTTACCACATCCGTATACCACTGGGCGAAATCCTCATCCATGGATGTGATGGCCTCTACCATTTTCTTGTTGTCTGCCATGATTTTTCTCCTTTTCGTTATTTACATTGACCCTTGCATATCTTACATTATGAAATAAAAAGAGCCACCCAATCCCCTGTGCCGCGTGCACAAGGGACCGAATGACTCGGCGGTACCACCCTTATTAACCATCGGGCTTAAAACGTGTCTGAAAATTCATTCCCGCCATCTGCGCGCCCTCATGGTTCTCTCATCATCCGTTAACGCCGGACATACGCTGCATTCATCATACAGGACTCCAGGGCGGGTTCAGCATCTGCCAACCGTAAGGACCTCTCACCTGCGGTCCTCTCTCTGTGACGTGCAATCACGCTTACTGTTCCCTTTCCATGTCATATCTATGAATTGGTCATTTCTTTATGTAAGAATGATTTTACGTCAGTTTTGGGACTTTGTCAACCACAGAATCGCCATATGAAGATTCTGCGGCAGACAAACCCTAACCGCTCAGACAGTCCCCCTCTTTCTATGTCTCTCTTTCTATGTCTCTCTTTCTATGTCTCCCTTTCCACCTCCTTCGTCCACGCCTCCACCATATCCTCTGTCAGCAGCAATCCCAGCGGTCCCAGTATGAAACCAAAAAATCCGAACAATTCCAATCCCACATACACGGACGCCAGCGTCTCAAGGGGAGACAGCCCCACCTGTCCGCCCATCATCCGCACTTCCAGGATCTGACGCACAAAATAGCACACCAGATAAAGGGCGGTAAGTGCCAGCGCCTGCTTCCAGTCCCCAACAGCCAGCCGAAGGACAGCCCAGGGTATCAGCACCGTGCCGGTTCCAAATATAGGGAGAGCATCCAGTATACCGATTCCAATGCCTGCCATGATGTAATACGGATTGCGGATCAGGAACATTCCCCCGATACACAGCCCTGTTGTAATAAAGAGAATGATTCCCTGGCTTCTGAACCAGGCCTTTCCTGTCTGCACCAGGCGGTTTCCTATCATATTAAATTCCTTGCGGAAGACGGACTGGTCCCGGCGGTCCCGCAGGTCCTCCATTTCCTGCAGGCTTAATATAGCTGCCAAAAACACCACCAGGCTTACGATGGCTGCTTTTGCCAGACAGCTGAGCACGGACATGGAATTGGCCATGAGAAAGGGCATGGCAGCTGTTTTGCATGTATCTACCATGTGATATAGCATATCCCCGGCCATGTCGGCCACACATCCCGGCCTCAGCCCCATGGCATGCTCCACCCTGTGGCAGTTTCCTGTGAGCCACAGATCAAACTGTTCCAGCCATACCGGAAGCTGCACCATAAGCAGTTTCCCCTCTGAGCACAGCTTTAGGGCGCCCCTGTAGAGCACCACTCCCAGGACGGACAGAACCGCCAGGAATTCCACGCCGCCGATGACGCCGATGGGCATATGATGCCGTTTTCCCCTCACCGTAATCCTCATCCGGTAGGACAGGAACCTGGCCGACGGCCGCAGCACAAGGGCCAGGATATAACCCACGAAAAAAGGAGCCACGAGGGGCAGCAGATATTTAAATCCTGCATACACCGCTCCCGTGGTTCCTGTTATAATTAATAATTTCTTCAGTTTCTTACCCGGCTTTTCCATGGACTCACCTGTTTCTGATTCGTACTTCATTTGTACCCTCATAGTATGAGCCGATGGCCGGAAAATATTCTGTTTCCTATGTACAAGTGATGCCGGTAAATTATTCCTTTGTTACCAGGCTGTCCACTGTATCCTGTGTTACCAGCTGGTTGTCCAGGATTACATAAGGCTCAACCTGCTTGCCTTCCAGATAATCATAGGCAGTGTTAAGGATGGCCTTTCCCAAGAAGAATGGCGGCTCTGCGATGGTTGCGTCAACCTTGCCGGCTTTCATTGCATCCAGTGTGTCGTCGATGGCGTCACAGCCGATTTTTACGATTTCATCGGTTCTGCCTGCTGCTTCCATTGCCTCTAATGCGCCTAAAAGCATCTCGTCATTTGCGGCATAAAGTCCGTCGATTTCCGGATTGGCCTGAAGAATATTCTCCATAACGCTCATGCCCTTGGCTCTGTCAAAATCAGCCACCTGGCAGGCCACGATTTCCATGTCCGGGTTGTCCTTCATCACTTCGTTGAAGCCCTGGGAACGGTTCTGGGCAACGTTAGTTCCCATGATGCCCTGAATCTCAACAATCTTGCCTTTTCCGCCTAAGGTGTCAACCAGGTACTGTCCTGCCATACGGCCTGACTTGATAGCGTCGTAGCCAATGTGTGAAACAACCTCGCCGCCGTTAGCCTCGCGGTCCATGGTAAAGACAGGAATCCCTGCATCGTTGCATGCCTCGATGGAGGAAACGATAGCGTCGGAATCACATGTATCGATGATGATGGCATCCGGCTTCTTTGTAATCAGGTTCTCCACATCCTTCATCTGGATGGTGGGATCGTCCTGGGCGTCGGTAATATACAGTTCAATACCGTGCTCGTCAGCAGCCTTCTGGACACCGTCCTTTACATCCACAAAGAATGGGTTGGTCTGTGTGTTCATGGCAAGACCGATCACATACTTCTTTCCGCTTCCCTCTTCTGAACCGGTATTTTCTGCCTCAGCCGAGGTATCCTTTGCCTCATCCTTTGCCTCATCCTTTGCTTCTTCCTTGGACTCCTCCTTTGCCGCCTCAGTAGCTGCGGCGGCGGTAGTTACCCCTGAGCCTGAGCTGCATCCGGCCATCAGTGAACACGCCATTGCTATTGCCAATACAGTTGCCCCAATTTGTCTCCTCATAATACAATCTCCTTTTCTTAAATAAATATTTTGTGACGGTTTTGCCGTTTCATGGATAAACAGGATGAACCGGCAGAACCGCAGGTACCTTATCCTTTTCACCCGTTTCCGGGCTTTACTGCTCTGCATTTACACTACTTTGTGTTAACTCTGTTTTCTATCTGCTATTCCGCCTTAGCCGACAGGTCCTTTACCTTCTTGTCCACCAGGACCGCAATCAGTATGACAGCGCCCTTCACAATATTGGTGGCATGGGGATTTACGTTCATAAGCGTCAGGATATTATCAATAATACCCATAATCATGGCGCCCACCACAGTTGGGAGCACAAAGCCCACGCCGCCGCTTAAGGACGTACCGCCCAGGATAACGGCAGCGATGGCGTCCATCTCAATGCCGGTGCCGCTGGTGGACTGTGCCGAACCAAGCCTTGCTGTCAGAATCACGCCTGCAACGCCGCACATAAGACCGTTAAGCGTATAAGCCATCCACTCTGTGAAACGGACAGAAATACCGGACAGACGCGCCGCCTCCCGATTGCCTCCAAAGGCATAGATGCTGCGGCCGTAACTGGTCTGTGTCAGCACATAGTGGGCAATGAGGAATAGGATGATAAGGATGATGACGGGAACCGGCACTCCGGCGACTGTTCCCTTGCCAAAAAACTTGTAGGCATCCACTTTAATGGGAATAGGGGAGCCTTTTGTATATACAAGAATGCATCCGCGAAGGAGAGTCATCATGCCCAGGGTGGAGATAAAGGGAGGAATCTCACACACTGCCACAAAGAAACCATTTACGGCGCCGCATCCTATGCCTACGGCCAGAGCCACCAGAATGGCCGCTCCCGCATTGCCTGTGGATTCCAGGATACCGGAAGCCAGAACGCCTGCCAGTCCCAGGATGGAGCCTACGGAAAGGTCGATTCCCCCGGTGAGAATGACAAAGGTCATGCCGCATCCCACGATACCTGCCACTGTAATCTGCTTAAACACGTTGAACAGGTTGGCCACGCTTAAGAAGCTGGGGGACAATATGGTTGCAAATACGCAGATTACCAGTAAAATCAGCACGGAGCGGTAGATATTGAGCCGGCCGATTAATTTTTTCTTATTTACACTATTCATTTTCACTGACACCTCCAGATGCATGGGCTAAGATAATTTCCTGATTCATCTCTGATTTTGGTATTTCCAGGACCGTATGGCCTTCCCTCATGATGACTACCCGGTCGCTCATGCCAATGACTTCGGGCAGGTCCGTTGAAATCAGTATAATGCTTTTTCCGGCCTTGGTGAGCTCATCCATGATTTGATAAATCTCCGCCTTGGCCCCCACATCCACGCCGCGGGTTGGCTCGTCCAGAATCAGTATGGACGGGTTGGCTTCCAGCACCTTGGCAAATACCACCTTCTGCTGGTTGCCGCCGCTGAGTTTACCGGCCAGCTGCTGCAGGCTGCTGATTTTAATGTTGAGCCGTTTAACCTGTGCGTTAATCCGCTTAGTCTCCAGCTTCTTATCCAGATGAATGAAATGGGTTATCTTATCCAGTGATGACAGGGAAACATTTTCCCTGATATTGCGTATGAGCACCAGCCCTTCCTGCTTCCTGTCGTCGGACACAAATCCGATTCCCGCTTTTAAGGCCTTCTTTGGGCTGGAACAGTCTTTCTTTTCCCCGTTTATGTAAATCTCCCCGGAGTCCATAGGAAGGGCTCCGTATACGATTTTAGACAGCTCGATGGTTCCTGAACCTAAAAGTCCGGCCACTCCCAGGATTTCACCCCTGTGGAGCCTGATGTTCACGTTGTGGACTCCTTTTCCGCAGATATTCTTAAGCTCCAGCACCGTCTCGTCCTCCCTGTAATCCCTCTCAGGATACAGGTTGGTCACGCTGCGGCCTACCATCATGGAAACCACCTCGTCGTAATTGGTGTGGCCTATGTCCTTGGTAGCTATGTATTTTCCGTCCCTGAACACGGTCAGACGGTCCGATATCTGGAAAATCTCATCCATGCGGTGTGAAATATACAGAATGGAAATGCCCTCCGCCTTAAGCTCCGCAATGATTTTAAACAGAATCCGAATTTCTTCGTCTGTCAGGGCAGCGGTTGGCTCGTCCATGATGATGACCTTCGCGCCTATGGTCAGACACTTTGCAATCTCCGTCATCTGCGATTCCGCCACGGACAGGTTGCGCACCTTGGTACGGCAGTCAAACCTAAGGCCCAAACGGTCCAGCTCCTCCTGGGCATCCTTGTACAGCTTTTTCCAGTCCACTGCGCCGTATGACGTCTTAGGAAGCCTTCCCAGATACATGTTCTCCGCCACGGACAGGTCCCGCACCATGTTGAATTCCTGGTATATCATGGCGATACCCTTGCGCTCCGCGTCCTTGGTGGAATGGAACACCACTTCCTCCCCATTGACATACATGTGTCCGGAAGTATATCCCTGGGCCCCTGCTATAATTTTCATCAGGGTGGATTTGCCTGCGCCGTTCTCACCGCACAGGGCGTGTACCTCGCCCCTCCTCACATCCAGATGGACTCCGTCCAGAGCTTTAACGCCCGGAAATGTCTTCACAATCGAATCCATCCGCAATACTAATTTTTCTTCCATGTTACCCCTCCCTTGCTGCTAAGAGTTCCTGAGAATGCCCCTTTGCCAGAGCAGTATCAGTAAGCGCATCCCGCCACTAAAATCACGTTGGTGTATCCTGTGAATTCACCTGTAAGGACAATGGCCTTTGCATCCTTGCTGCGCTCCTTAAGCTCTGTATGGGGAATGTATTCCACCGGAAGTCCCTGAGGCAGAAGTTCCAGCGCTTTCTTGTGAAAGTCCGGTGTCACGTTCAGCGCCTCGTCAGCAAACACAGCGCCCTCCACCACGATATATTTGAGTATCTCCTCCAGAACATCCAGGTAGGCCGGATCACCGGGCCTCCAGCCCAGGTCCACGCGCTCCACTCCCTTTGGAATGGGAAGTCCCGCGTCCCCGATAATAATGGTATCCCTGTGCCTCAGCTCCGCCAGCACCCTGGCCAGCTGCGGATGTAATATTCCTGTTTTTAACATGTCTGTTTCCCCTTCTACTGATTATAATTCGACTGATTATAATTCGACTGATTGCAGTTTTTTGATTGTGGTTCGTTTGGTTCTGATTCTTATGATTGCTCTTTGACAATTCCCATGCTAACAGGGCTTTGCGCCAACCATCCATAGTCTAATGGTCTGCAGCCATGAATGCGTCAATCTCCTCCCTGACCGGCATGGAGGGCGTAGTGCCGATTTTCTGTACGGACAGGGCTGCCAGGGCATTGGCAAAATCAGCTGCCTCCCACAAATTCTTTCCCTCTGCCAGCGCCGCCAGAAGGCCGCCGTTAAATGCGTCTCCTGCTCCGGTGGTGTCCACCGCGTCCACCTTATAAGCGGGAATGATTCCCTTCTTCTCTCCCGTGTTTATGTATACACCTCTCTGGCCCAGTGTAATCAATACATTCTTTACCCCTTTGGAGAAGAACCAGTCCGCTGCCTTGTCCGCGGCTTCCTCGCTGTCCACCCTGATGCCTGTAAGAATCTCCGCCTCCACCTCGTTGGGGGTAATCAGGTCAATTTTTCCCAAAAGCTCATCGCTGACAGGCTGTACAGGGGCGGTATTTAAAATGACCTTGACGCCCTTCCTGTATGCGGTATCCACGATGCGCTCCACAGAGGATACATTGGTCTCCAGCTGTGTCAGCAGATATTCGGACTGGCCCACCAAATCCTCCAGGGAATCCACCTCCTGGTCCGTAATGGTATTGCAGGCTCCCAAGATTACCACGATTTCATTCTGGCTGCTGTTCTCATCCACCATAATCAGGGCGCATCCTGTCTCCGTTGTATCGGAATACAAAACCCTTCCCGTGTCCATGTGAAGCTCATTCATAGTATTGAGGGCAATATCGGCAAACGCGTCCTGTCCAAGCTTTGTCACCATGGTCACATCCGCTCCGGCCTTGTGGGCCGCCACGCCCTGGTTGAATCCCTTTCCGCCGGGTCCCATCTTAAACACGGTCCCCTTCACCGTCTCCCCTGCTGCCGGCAGGTGCGGTGTCCTGGCCATCAAATCCACCACAAAGCTTCCGAATACCGTTACTTTCTTTTCCATATGTTCCATAATATACTCTCTCCTTAATCCATCTTTCCGGCGCGCTCCGCACACGCTTCATGCCATTCCTGCAGGCGGTTCCCCACCGGCGATCCTGCGCCGGTAGTTTCCCAGCAGCAGTTACCCAGCAGCATTTTTCCATCAACAGTTCCCCATCAGCAGGTGCCCCATCCGCAGTTTTCCTGCCGGCAGCCAACACTAAATCAGTACAATCCCGTTGCCTGCTCCGATTCTGTCCGCCCCTGCCTCAATCATAGCCGCGGCGTCTTCCGGTGTGCGTATGCCGCCGCTGGCCTTTACCCCGGCCTTGCCTCCAACGGTTTTTCGCATCAGAGCCACGTCAGCTGCCGTAGCCCCGCCTGTGCTGAATCCTGTGGAGGTTTTCACGAAATCAGCCCCCGCCTTTACTGCCAGCTGGCAGGCTCTTACCTTTTCCTCATCCGTCAGGAGGCAGGTCTCTATGATGACCTTTACCACTGCGCCCCCAGAGGCTTTTACCACAGCCCGGATATCCTCCTCCACAAAGGCGTCATCTCCGTCCTTAAGGGCACTTATGTTGATAACCATATCCACTTCATCCGCCCCTGCCTTTACAGCCTCAGAGGCTTCAAAGGCCTTTGCGCTGGTAAGCATGGCTCCCAGCGGGAATCCCACCACGCAGCATGTCTTTACGCCGCTTCCCTTTAACTGCTCAGCCACCAGCGGTACAAAGCAGGTATTGACACAGACAGATGCAAATTTGTGCTCCCTTGCCTCATTGCAGTATCTTATAATCGTATCCTTGCCGGCATCCGCCTTCAGCATCGTGTGATCAATCATGTGTTCAATTCCCATTTTCATTCTCCTTTTCCATTTGAAGCTCTTATTAGGTTTAAATTGTAATATATATCTTCTGTAACCGGTTACATGTCTTTGTAAAAAAATATGACCGGCTTTGTATTTTTGTGTAACCGGTTACAGATTTGTGCAGAAAACAATCTGACTTGATTGTCAGGTTGTTTTCCTGTGTTCTGAACCCCGCAGGATTACCTTATAAGGAATAGTAATCCGTTTTCCTTTCTGGCGGCTCTTTCCGGAATCCTCAAAGCACTCCTGAAGAAGCCTCATGGCTTCCCGCCCCTGTTCCCTGGCATCCCTGTCCACCACGGATATCCTGTAGTCAATCATCCGCAGGGCGTCAATGTCATCGAATCCCATCAGGGAAATATCCCTTCCTATCTTAACCTTGTTTTCCGTCAGATACTTAAGGCATCCCAGGGTGGACAGGTTGTTGGACGTAAAGATGGCTGTGGGCGGTTCCTTCAGTCCCAGAAGCCGTCCGGTACATTCATATGCCTTGGCAATCTTAAAATCACCGCAGGCAACGTATTCCTCAGGGACAGACAGTCCGCTGTCCTCCATGGCCTGCAGATACCCCTGGCACCGGTCTTTGCCCGGTTTGGAGGTCTCAGGGCCGGTTATAATGGCAATCCGCTCATGGCCTGCCTTTATTAACGCCATCACTCCGTCATAGGAGCCCTGCTGGTTGTCCACAAATACGCCGTCAAACTGGGCCCCCTTCACATCACGGTCCACCAGCACCACCGGTATGCCGGATTCCTCCAGACGGAGCAGGTAATCCCTGGTAACCGTGTCTGTCTCTGAAATCGGCGTTATGATGACGCCCTTCAGCCTCTGGCTTTCCACAATTTTCAAAAAATCATGTTCCTTTTCCAACGTCTCATTGGTTCCCAGAAAAACAATATTATAATGGTATGATTCAGCCACTTCGCTGATTCCGCTTATGACCTTGGAGAAAAACTCATTCTCAATGTCCGGGATAATGGTTCCCACGCTTAAGCTGTCCTGAATGCTCAGGCTTCTGGCGATGGCGCTGGGTACATAATTGTACTCATCCACTGCCTTAAGCACCTTCTGTCTGGTCTCCTCCTTCACGTATCCTGAATTATTGAGGACCCTGGAAATCGTAGCGGAAGAGACGCCTGCCCGGCGTGCTATCTCTTTAATGTTCATGACCCTTCCCCTCCTATTTTCCTGTAACCGCGCCAGAATTATCTGTAACCGGTTACATATATAATACTACCACACAGATTATTAAATGTAAATAGTTTTTATCATTTTTACACAAAAAGTCAATAGAAGGCATCACTGATGCCTCCGGCTGATATACAGCGTTCCGCGCTGCATTGGTCCGCTTATACGAGTAAGGGGAGCCAGCCAAAAGACTGCCTCCCCTTAAAACTCTCAATTTATAGAAAATCTCTTTATCATATCCAAATTTCTGTATGTAATGCCATTGTCTAACCATCCCTATGCAAAGAAGGATATAATAAGGGCCACCACAAATCCCGTACCGCCCACCAGCGTCTCCATGATGGTCCATGTCTTAAGGGTAGTCTTTTCATCCAGTCCCACCAGTGATTTCACGAGCCAGAAACCGGAGTCATTAAAATGGGAACAAACCGTTGCCCCTCCTGCCACTGCCGCTGTGACACAGGCCAGGTACAGAGGGGACAGGGTTGCGATTTCCGGCATGGCTGCAATGATGCCGGCAGCCATGGTCATGGCAACGGTCGCAGAACCCACAGAAATACGCACCAGGGCAGCCACCACAAAAGCCACTACCACAATGGGAAGGGAGGCCGAGGACACCGCATTGCCAATCACATCACCCAGACCGGAGTTCTGAAGCATGAACCGGAGCACGCCGCCGCATGCTGTCACCAGAAGAATCAGTCCGGTAGGCTCCAGGGACTTGGTCAGCACCTTCTCCAGCTCCTCATTGCTGTATCCGTGGCGGTATCCCAGAAGGACCATGGCCACAACCGTCGCGATGGTAAGAGCCACAAACGGCTCGCCCAGGAATCCCAACACGGGCTGTACAGAGGCAAGGGCAGGCATCACCTTTGCAATGGAATTCAGGATAATGAGAACCAGCGGAATCAAAATAATTCCCACGATTGTCCCAAACTTTGGAAGCTTGGATTCGTCAAAATCCTCCTGGTTTGCAATGTGTTCCGGAACCGGGATGTCATACTTATTTCCACAGATAGTACCCCATATGGGCCCGGCCACTATCATGGCGAAGATACCGCACACAATACCTATCATGATGACCCAGCCCAGGTCCACGCCCAGCATGGTAGCCACCAGCACCGGCCCCGGTGTGGGCGGGATAAATGCATGGCCTACTGCCAGACCGGCCAGCAGGGGAATGGCATAGAACAGAGAGGAACGTTTGGTTCTCTTGGCAAGAGAAAAGGCAAGAGGAATCAGAATAATGAGTCCCGCATCGAAGAATACCGGCATGGCAATGACAAGACCGGTGATTCCCAGAGCCCAGGCCGCCTTCTTGTCGCCGAATTTTTTCACCATGGTGACAGCCAGTGTCTGAGCGCCCCCTGATATCTCCAATATGGAGCCGAACATGGAACCCAGGCCCACAAGCAGAGCGATTCCCTTAAGTGTACTGCCAATTCCTTCATTTACAGAGCTTATGATGTCCCCAAAAGGCATACCCGCAATCAGGCCGATGGCCACTGCGCCTACCAGAATGGAAATCATTGCCTGTACCTTGAATTTGATGATTAAAAGCAGCAGAATCACCAGCCCTGTCAGAGCCGCTATAATCAGTCTGGTCGGTTCCAGAGCTGCAGCAGTTGTTGTTGTCATACTTATTACCCTCCTATAATTTCACACAAATATTTGCCGGCCAGTCTCCGCCAATCAGACCATGTATCCGCCTTTCATGGGAGATACTGCATGTTCGGAATAGATTTTAAGAACACCTTTCTTATACTTTGCTTCCCTGGGTTTCCAGGCCTTCCTGCGCTCTGCAAGAATCTGCTCCACTTCTTCCCCGGGAAGCTCCTTCCCCTTTACGCCTATGATTTCCAGTACGCGTTCCGGAATATCAATCCGGATAAGGTCATCCTCTTCCACCAGTGCAATGGGCCCTCCGTCCGCTGCCTCAGGTGATACATGTCCGATGGCCGGTCCCTTGGATGCTCCGGAGAACCTGCCGTCCGTGATAAGGGCTATGGTCTTGCCCAGCTCCGGGTCAGAGGAAATGGCCTCTGTGGTGTAGAACATTTCCGGCATTCCCGACCCCTTAGGTCCCTCATACCGAATGAACACGGCATCTCCCGGCTGTATCTTCCTGGAGATGACTGCCTCAATGGCATCCTCCTCGCAGTCAAAGGGTTTCGCCCTCAGGACCGCTTTAAACATTTCCCTGGGAACAGCAGAATGTTTTACCACGGAACCCTCCGGCGCCAGATTTCCTCTTAATATGGCCACGGTTCCGTCTGTTCCAATGGGCTCCTCAAAGGTCCGGATAACATCGGTGCGCTTCAGACCCCATTTTTTCAGGTATCCGTCGCATTTGTCATAAAATCCATTGGCCTTAAGCTCTTCCAGATTCTCTCCCAAAGTCTTTCCTGTAACTGTCATCACATCCAGATGGAGCATGGACTTAATTTCTTCCATCACTGCCGGGACACCGCCTGCATAGTAGAAAAACTGTGCGGGCCACTTACCGGCAGGCCGGATATCCAGCAGATAGTGGGCGCCTCTGTGCATACGGTCAAATGTGTCGGCGTCAATCTCCAGCCCCAGCTCATGGGCAATGGCAGGGATATGAAGCAGGGAATTGGTAGAGCCGGATATGGCTGCATGCACCATGATGGCATTCTCAAATGACTTCATGGTCACGATATCGCTTACCTTAAGGCCCTTCCCGGCCAGTTCCATGACCTGGAGACCGGCCTTATATGCCATTTCCCTCAGGTCCGCGCAGGTTGCCGGCATCAGCGCAGAGCCGGGAAGCATCAGACCCAGTGATTCGGCCATGATCTGCATGGTGGAGGCGGTACCCATGAAGGAACAGGCACCGCAGGATGGACAGGCATTGTGCTTATAATAGGTAAGCTTTTCTTCGGTAATTTCACCTCTCTGGCACATGGCTGAATAAGCACCAATCTGCTCCAGAGTCAACAGGTCGGGACCCGCATCCATGACACCGCCAGTCACCACGATGGACGGCATATCAAGTCTTGCCAGTCCCATCAGGCAGGCCGGTACGGATTTGTCGCAGCTTGCAATGAACACACCGCCGTCAAACCCTGTGGAATTGCCGTGAATCTCAATCATATTGGCAATCATATCCCTGTGCGCAAGGGAATAGTTGATGCCGTCATGCCCCTGGGCAATGCCGTCACATATGTCTGTGGTAAAATACCTGGCTCCCTTTCCGCCCGCATCCGCGATTCCCTGCATAGCTTCATTCACTAACTGGTCCAAATGGGCGCTGCCCGGATGGCTGTCGCCAAATGTACTCTCAACCATAATCTGTGGTTTGTCCAGGTCCTCCACCTTCCACCCCATGCCGATTTTTAACGGGTCGTTCTCCGGTGCCAGCGCTCTTACTCTTTGACTGTTCAGTTCCATAAAATGCCTCCTCTTTTTCTTCGCATCTGACGTCTGACTTATTTGTAGTTTTATAGTAGCATTTCTGGATTATTCTTTCAAGTCGTCAGACTTGTTTTCTACTTAATTGTCAAAAAAATTTAACAAAGTTGTGCATTATACACAATTGCACGCTGCCGTTTTCCCAGTATATTACATTCCCCTTATTTTTTGCCATGTATGTCTTACGTCTGTGCCAAAAGTTGTCAGATGTATTTGTTTTTCTCTTCCAATTAGCCGCAAAAAAATACCTATAAGGAAAAGTATTCCCTTTTATCTGTTTCCGGGAGATACGTTAACTTATAGGTATTACTGCTTATTGATATTACCAATATACCCAACCCTACGCCTCACGCCCATCCCTCATCAACTGCCTAATCATATTCCTGTTAAAAGTCATATGCATCATCATGGCGGTCTTGGCACCGATTGGGTCGTGCTCCGCGATGGCATCCGTCACTGCCCTGTGGGTCATGATGGTCTCGTCCGTCAGCTTTTTATGGGTTACATTGACAAACATAAGGACAGCCGTATCAATAATGGGAATCAGCTGTTCCACCACCTTATTCTTGGAGCATTCAGCCACACAGGTATGAAAGGCGATGTCGTCTTCTATATAACTGTCTCCAACCTTTATTTTCCGTTCCACACTGTCACACAGATTCCTCAGCTTCTCCACATCCTCCTCTGTTGCGTTAAGGGCCGCCATCTCTGCGATTCCCGGCTCCAGTATGATGCGGACATTTACCAAATCCAGAGCCAGGGCCATCTTGTCCTCCACAGCCCCCAGGCCCAGGGGATCCATGTCCACCGGCGTAGTACTGACCACATACGTACCAGACCCTCTCCTGACTTCCAGGATTCCTCTGGAAATCAAAAGCTTCACCGCCTCCCGGATGGTACTCCTTCCCACGCCGAACCTGTCTCCCAACTCAAATTCATTGGGAAGCTTAGCTCCTACGGCTATGGGTGTGTCCAGTATATACTGGTATATCTGCTCCTGAACCTGCTCTGCCAGCAGTTTGTTTTTCAGATTGGACAGTTCTCCTTTGTTGGCCTTCTGCATTTTCCTAAAGACATCCTTTCCCGGTTATTGCTGTGTGATCGAATCCTATTTATTCTAACATATTTTAAACCGGTTTACAAATACATGTATGAATGCGCCAACTATCCATCCGGCAGTCCGGAAGACTTTCATCGACCGGCTCCGGCATCCGTTTAAAAGGAAGGCCCGGAACCGTACACAGAAAATTAATGTATCTTGGCTTCCTCTCTCAGCAAAAACACATTCCCATCCATATCATAGAACTGAAACATGCTGCCATAAGGCATTTTCATGATATCTCCGGTCCCACTTCCAGCCATTTCTGGTCAGCACCCATCTGCTGCTCCAGACGCACGATAAAACCCATCCTTTCTGTCCAGAAATCCCTGGCTTCCTTTTGGTTCTTCACATACAATGTTATTTTTTCAATAGAGTCAATCATGATTCGCCTTTCCTCATTTCCGCTTTCTCTTTTACCATAAATAATGCCCGGCAAACAAGATTTTCATTCGATACAAGGAAGAAAAGAAAAAACAGCAGCTCCCCCGGATAATATTCCAGAAAAGCTGCCGTTGATAAATTATTTATTTAAGTATACCATATGCTATTTATCACTGTACTTATTACATATCTTCACCACCAGGCCGCTTAGGGCAAGCAGTGCCATGGCATTAGGTATAACCATCAGACCATTGAAGAAGTCCGCCAAATCCCATACCAACTCCAGCTTCAGGGCGGAACCGATAATGATACAAGCTACCACTAATAAGGAATACACCTTTGCTGCCTTGTCGCCAAACAGATACTTCGCATTGATAAGGCCAAAGAAATGCCAGCCCAGAATCGTAGAGAACGCGAAGAATAAAAGGCAGACCGCAACAAATACAATACCAAAGGTACCAAATCCTTTCATGAACGCAGCCTGTGTAAGAGCGGTACCGTTCTTGCCAGACTCAAGAGCGCCTGTGGTCAGTACGGAAAATACAGTCAGGTTAAGGATTACAAATGTATCGATAAATACGCTGATCATAGCGCAAAGTCCCTGCTTATGAGGATTCTCCGCAGTTGCCCTTGCATGAGCATGAGGTGTGGAACCCATACCAGCCTCGTTGGAGAAAAGGCCTCTGGCAACACCGAAACGGATGGCTTCTTTGACTGCAATACCTGCGCCTGCGCCTAATACTGCCTGAGGATCAAATGCGCCAACAAAAATCATCTTAATAGCTGCAGGAAGATTAGTAATATTCATTATAATAAGAATCAGGCTTCCCACAATATACACGCCTGCCATGATAGGAACTACCTTCTCAACAACGGATGCAAGCCTCTGTGTTCCACCCAGGAAAACAAATGCTGCTACGGCTGCTACGATAACGCCTATGACAACCGGAGAAATAGTAATGTTAAATGCTCCGAAAGCCTCTGTAAATGCAGCGCCGATAGAGTTAGCCTGAACCATGTTGCCCATGAATCCCAGCGCAAGCACAATAAAGATTGCAAATAATCCCGCAAGAACCTTGCCAAGAGTGCCCTTAAAAGCTGCCTTTATGTAATAAACAGGACCGCCGGTTACCTCACCATTTATCTCAGTCTTAAAGTTCTGGGCCAGAGTTGCCTCTGCATAAATGGTTGACATACCAAAGAATGCACTTACCCACATCCAGAATATAGCACCAGGTCCGCCTCCTAAAAGAGCAGTGGCGGCGCCTGCCAGGTTGCCGGTACCAACCTGGGCTGCAATTGCGGTTGCAATTGACTGGAACGGTGACATCTCACCTTTTTCGTGCTTCTCTCCGTTAAGGCTGAGGTGCCCGAATACCAGTTTCCAGCCTTCACCAAACTTTCTCACCTGAATGAACCTCAAGCGGATCGTGTAGTAAATTCCGGTGCCGCACAGAAGAACAATCAGCAGAAAACTCCAGAGAAAGCTGTTACCTTTTGCTACAAGATTTGTAATAACGTCCATTCCTAATTCCCCCTATACGTTTAATTGGCCGCATATAGCGGCATTCATATTTGTGCTGATATAATCAGCGCTCCAAAGAGCGGGATGTAAACATACAATAGGGACACCCACCATAGATGGGAAAGTATGCCTCCCTTTTGCCTGTGAGCATGGAAGATTCTATGGACGCTTATATCTGTCCTGCGCTTTCGCGCTCTCACAAAATCTCCCTGGAGTTTTCCTTATTCCTCCAGCATAGTACTCAATTATTCACAAAGAAAAAGCCTATACCTTCGCCGTTAGAAAAAGGATTTTTTTATAGATTGTTTTTATTTTATCATACTCTATCTATAAATTCAATGATTGTTTATCTGGTTTTTAGAGATTTTTAGTTAATTTTATGGTTTTTTAAAATTTATCTCATTTTCAGCTTGGCAGAATATTTATGGTATGTAAATAGAAATGGAAAAAGCTGAGTTTCCTGTATTCCAAGATTCCCAGCTTTTATATTTGCGATTATATGATTTCTTATGAGATGCGGCGGGGTTTATTATTCCCACTCGGCGTGTTCTTTGAGGATATTAAACATTTTTGTTTAAGTTTTATGTTTATTCTACCGATATTTTATCTCAATTACATATATTATTCTAGCTTACTGATTTACTGTTGCCAAAGTGTTGCCACGCTTTTATGATACCAATCTCATTCGGATAAAGCAATCTTTTTCTGAAGTTTATTCCTATCTTTCCAACAACCTTCTACTAATATCCGAAGCACTGTAAAGCACTCTTACTACAACCACTTTATAATCTTCAATCACATAAAAAGCAGAAAAGTTGTCTATCGGAAACTGTCTTAATCCCATGCTATGTTCCGGCTCTGATTCCATCACCCGCACTCGCTCTGGAAACATATCTAATCCTTCAATCGCCTTTGCAATTCGGTTATATTGTCCCATTGCATTTTCCGATGCTTGTAGTTGCTCTGCAATATAGGAATAAATTTCTTCCATATCAGCCAATGCTTTATCGGTAATTTGTACTTTATACTGCATGATATCAATGATTCTCCCGGAACTTTGCAAATGCGGAAGCTGCATCCTGCACTCTGCCTGCCTTAACATCCTCGTATCCTTCATGTAGCTTTGCATGAATTTCTTCTACATTCATCAGATCAGCATTAACAGATACAGGTGCTTTTGGCAGAGTTACAGAAAAAGGAATACCACCAGTCAACGAAATCTGATTTAAATACATATCGATTGCTGTCGACATTGGGATTCCTAAACGTGACAACACATCTTCTGCACGCTGTTTTACACTTGGATTTACTCTCAAATTTAAAGTTGCTGATTTTTCCATTTGCATTCATCTCCTTTATCTAATTGTAACGCATTTGTTGTTACTATTCAACTGTAATTTGCAATATTATTTACCAAGCACTAAATCATATCTACATCCTATATCAGTTATATTATCATTTACATCTGTTATTGTATGATAAAAGAAAAACGGTGATTTTTATGCGGGTGATATCTTCCAAATCTAAAAATTCAGAATCCTTTTATATCTCCAAAGGCTATATCAATGATAAAGGGGCAAATACTTCTGTCATCGTCCGAAAGCTCGGCACTTTAAATGAACTGATCAAAGAACACGGGCCCACGCGCGATGATGTGGTCGCATGGGCCCGTGAGGAAACGCGGATCGAAACCCAAAAATATAAAGACGGGTTAAAAGAAAAAGCTGTACAGATCACTTTTCATGCCGACAGAAAACTCCCATATGACCAGCAGGTGCGCTATCATGGTGGATATCTTTTTCTCCAGGCCATTTATTACCGCCTGCAGCTTGATAAAACCTGCCGGAAGTTAAGGGACAGATACAGATTTAAATATGATATCAATGCTGTCCTGTCCGATATCGTTTACGCCAGGATCCTTGAACCTGCCAGCAAACGTTCTACTTTTAAGGCCGTGTCCGATTTTCTGGAACCCCCTTCCTATGAACTGCATGATGTTTACCGTGCCCTGGATATCTTCGGGAAGGAATGTGATTTTATCCAGGCAGAACTATATAAAAACAGCCATCTCCTTGGCATAAGGAATGACAGGCTCCTTTACTATGACTGTACGAACTATTACTTTGAAATTGAGCAGGAAGCCGGAGAAAAGAAATACGGCAAAAGCAAAGAACACCGCCCGAACCCTATCGTACAGATGGGACTGTTTATGGACGGTGACGGTATTCCGCTTGCATTTTCCCTTTTCCCGGGAAATGCAAATGAAAAGACTTCTTTGAAACCACTGGAAGAAAAAGTCCTTTCGGAGTTCGGATGCCGGAAATTCATTTACTGCAGCGATGCCGGTCTCGGCTCAGAAAAAATCAGGACATATAACCATATGGGGGAGCGTGCCTTTATTGTCACCCAGTCCATAAAAAAACTGCGGGCAGAGGACAAAGGATGGGCACTTGATAAAAAAGGCTTCAAAAGGCTTTCTGACGATAAACCTGTTGACATTTCAAATCTCCCGGAAGATGACAGCGGCCTTTATTATAAAGATATGCCTTATACCCCGCATAAGCTGCACCAGAGGCTTATCATCACCTACTCTCCCAAATATGCCAGATACCAGAAAACAATCCGCGGCCGCCAGATAGAAAGGGCACAGAAGATGATTAATTCCGGCAGCATAAAAAGGAACGGAAAAACCCGAATGCCCCGGCAAGGTTCATAGGAAAAATGGCGGTCACTGGGGAAGGCGAAGCGGCTAAGATACATCATTATCTTGATACGGATAAAATCTCAGAAGAAACTCTTCATGACGGGCTTTATGCTGTCGCGACAGACCTTTTGGATGACAATGTGGCGGATATTTTAAAAGTGAGCGAGGGTAGGTGGCAGATAGAGGAATGCTTCCGGATCATGAAAACGGATTTTGAAGCACGCTCTGTATACTTGCAGAATGAAACCCGGATAAAAGCGCATTTCCTTTCATGCTTTCTGGCACTCGTTGTATACGGATACCTTGAAAAGGAACTGGGCGGAAAATATACCTGGGAAACCATCTTGGAAAAGCTGCGTGGTATGGACTTCGCAAGCGTACAGGAGCAGGGCTTTATGTCTTTGTACAAAAGGGATAAATTAACAGATGCACTGCATCAGGCCTGTGGTTTCCATACAGACTACGAGTTCATTACGAAACGGCACATGAAAACAATTCAGAAAAAAAGTAAAGGCAGGGAATAAATTACCATATATTAAAACGAAGCAGCAAATCCCCACAAAGCCCATATTTACAGGTTTGTGGGGATATTTTGTACTCATCAACTGTCAAAGATGAGATTATACTCTATTTACTTACTGTAATTCAAGAACAATATAAAACGATTTGCTGGCTCCTGAATCTGATCTGTAGATTCATTCCTCTCAAGCAGTGGGCCTTCGATGACTCCCATTCCCCTAATTACCAGAAATTTACCACTGACCGTCTCCCTGTTATCAAGCCCTTCATTCAACAGGACTGGCAGTTCCTTCTTGAATACTATCTCTGGAAATATGGTAAAACAGTTAAGCCGGTCCAGCGACGCAATGGGAAGTCCATACCAGATGATGTCGTCTGCCCTCTCTGCGGTGCCCCGCATCACTATCTCTACGATAACAACGGCGGCAACGGCCAGTACCAGTATAAAGTCTGCGGACAGACCTTCGTTACCGGGGACCTTGTCTCCACTCCGGTCCGTTTTGTCTGCCCCTACTGCGGACATTCCCTCGTCCCTAAAAAGACCGTAAGTTTTTTTCGACTGCACAAGTGTGTCAGCCCAAAGTGCCCGTTCTAACCGCATAACCTTTCCAAGGTTGATAAAGAGCACCTTAAGGAGGAGTTCGGTAAGAATAGATATAAGCTCCATTATCTTTACCGGGAATTCACCGTGGATTTCTTCCGCATGGACTTGGATTCCCTGCCCAGGAACGCCTCCTCACTCAAGTTTTCTAAGCATAACGCTCACATCATGTCCCTGTGTCTTACCATGCATGTGAACCTCCAGCTTTCCCTGCGCAAGACCGCGCAGGCCCTCCATGACCTCTATGGCATCCGCATCTCTCACCAGCAGGTTGCCAACAATGCCAGAACAGCCGCCGTGGTCATCAAACCCTTTGTTGACCATTATGATTACCCGAAATCCTCTGTATTCACTGCCGCTGAAACCTATATCAAGGTCCGCGGCATCAAAGGCTACATCTGGTTTATTATGGACGCCGCCTCCCGCTCCATTCTCGGTTACCAGGTTTCCGACAACCGCTCAGTTGGCCCATGCATCCTTGCCATGCGCATGGCTTTCCGGGGCATGAAGAAGCTCCCGGATACGTTCCGTTTCATTGCCGATGGTTACAGCGCCTATCCTCTGGCCGCTTTACAATTCGCTAAGGAACCGGGCGATGATTTCAAGTTTAACATCACGCAGGTGATTGGGCTCACAAACAATGATGCCGTCTCTAAAGAGTTCCGCCCGTACAAACAGATGATTGAACGGCTCAACCGTACCTTTAAATCGACTTACCGAGTCAGCTGCGGTTATGATAATTACAACGGTGCCAACTATAACGTAGCTTTGTGGGTTGCCTATTATAATTTTCTGCGTCCTCACAGGCACAACCATTATCAGGTCCTAAACAAGGTCGATCTGCTCAGAACCTCGGCGAAATCTGTTCTTAGATTCCAAGCCAGAGGTAAAAACGCAGCCGTCCCGGAGGGACCTGCCCTTGATGGCACGCCAAACCAATGCTACCATGCTGTGACAACGATGGTGAAACTGAATCTGTTCTTGAGTTCTTCGCCATCGGTAAGACGTTCAGAGCATTGGTTTGGAGTGCTGTCAAGGGTGGCGTAAACTGCCGGCACCTTACCAGTCTGCCATTTTCAAGGTTCTAATCCGGCCGTTTTTTACGGCCTTAGGTTTTTCATAACTCACTTGACACTACCTCCTTTTTGTAGTGTTTTCGCTACTTTACATATCTTCATTATATGTGGCGGCTTCGCTATTGTCAAGTATTTTAAATTGCAGGTAGCCAAAAAATTTGCCACATGGTATAATGTAGCTATCTCGATACATGGAAGGTGATTAAAATGACCATTGGCGAAAAAATAAAATATTGCAGAAAGCAAATCGGTATCACCCAAGACAAGCTGGCTGAACTAACCGGTATACACCCAGTTTCCGTACGAAAATATGAGACAAATAAAATGCAGCCACAACCTCCTCAGTTAGAGAAGATTGCAGCTGCTCTTGGTGTAAGTTATAACGCCCTAAACGGTAGCGATACTGCCGGACTCCGTCTGGAAACAGTCGGCGATCTGATGGGTGTACTTATGGTGCTTTGTAATTCTGGCATCCTCCGGATTACCGGCGAGCGTGGGGAAGATAAGCTATTAAAGGATGAAACAGTATCTATCCAGTTCAATCACATCCTTTCCTCTTATCTGGAATTTGGCTATTTTTCCAGAGGAAAAGAACATACATTAGCCTTGCAGGACGCTCTTTTAAATATCAGAAGTTATAAGGTGCTTAATGACCTGTTGAAATGGGAAAAGATGAATTTCATCTACCAGAGTGCTCTGAAATCTGTTGGTGAAAATCCAAATGAAGCTACTCAAGCAGCTATTGATGAAATCGCGGAGACGAAAGAAAAAGTGGAATTGGAGTTACAAAAAAGTCAAATGCTAATACTACAGCGAACTCCCTGAGTGGCGTGTTTCCCCTTTCTTTGGTATAATAAAGAAAAAGGGGCTGATACTATGATGAATCCTGCGATGTTCGATCCGATTGCATTAGATGCTTGGTATTCCGATGAAAATAATGATTCCTTACTCCAAACGGAACTGGAACAC